>Ga0105350_10000277_pt1 | contig 35730 bp, 23 predicted proteins | sample EN1Hudsemesocosm_FD_83506 | JGI IMG/M metagenome (GOLD analysis project Ga0105350, IMG submission 83506) | Methane-oxidizing microbial communities from mesocosms in the Hudson Canyon - EN1E Hudson Canyon | ecosystem: Environmental > Aquatic > Marine > Cold seeps | place: Hudson Canyon... | reverse complement strand
TCAACAGGCGCTCTAGAACTTCATGACGTTCCTGGTGAAATGCTTGTATTGGGCGGTGGTATTATCGGTCTAGAAATGGGTACCGTTTACAGAGCTTTAGGCTCTAATGTTTCAGTGGTTGAATTTGCTGAGCAATTAGTACCTGCTGCTGATAAAGACATTGTTAAAATTTACACTAACTACAACAAGAAAAATTTCAACATTATGTTGTCTACTAAAGTTGTTGCAGTTGAAGCTAAAGTTGACGGTTTATACGTTACTTTTGAAGGTAAAAAAGCACCAGCAGAGCCTGTACGTTACGACAAGATTTTAGTTGCTGTTGGTCGTAAACCAAATGGCCATTTAGTTGCTGCTGACAAAGCTGGCGTTAATGTTGACGAGCGTGGTTTTATCAATGTAACTAACGAACTGCGTACTAACGTTCCACATATTTTTGCAATAGGTGACGTTGTTGGTCAACCTATGCTTGCACACAAAGCTGTTCATGAAGCGCATTGTGCTGCAGAAGTGATTTCAGGTAAGAAGCACGTATTTGATCCTCGTTGTATTCCTTCTGTTGCATACACTGATCCAGAAATGGCTTGGACTGGCGTAACAGAGACTGAAGCGAAAGAGCAAGGTTTAAACATTGAAGTTGCTAACTTCCCATGGGCTGCTTCTGGTCGTGCTATTGCTTCGGGTCGAACTGAAGGCAAAACTAAGTTGATTTTTGAAAAAGAAACGGGTCGTATACTAGGTGGTGCTATTGTTGGTATCAATGCAGGCGAAATGCTTGGTGAAATCTGTTTAGCTGTTGAAATGGGCGCAGATGCTGAAGATATTGGTTTAACAATTCATGCTCACCCAACCTTGAACGAATCAATCGGCTTAGCGGCTGAAATTTTTGAAGGTTCAATTACTGATTTACCGAATGCAAAAGCGGTAAAGAAAAAGAAATAAAATTCTTTGTTAAATAAATTATAAAGCCAGCTATTTAGCTGGCTTTTTTTATGCCGATTAATCGAGATTTTGATATTACAGTTAAACTTATTACATACATTTCTCGTTAAAAATTATGTTATCTGTTGTTTAATAAAGTTAATTATTTTAAACTTCACGATTACATTTTTTTAACAAAAGGATTTGTCTGTGTTTATATCACGGTATTTTCGATCAATATCAATCGTTTCTTTAATCGTATTTGTCGCTTCATGTGGCGGTGGGGGAGGCGATAGCGGTGAAACCAAAGTAGTAGAACCCCCGAAAGCCTTGCTATCAGGAGCTCCAACCTCAACAGTTAATGAAAATGTTGAGTACTTATTTACGGTTACTAGTCAAAATTTCAATGGAAATTCAATTGACTATAGTATAGATAATTTACCTTCATGGGCAAGTTTTGATGCATCGAAAGGCCAACTCGTAGGTACTCCAAACTACGATCAGGCGGGTATTTATTCAAATATCATTATCTCTGCAACTGATGGAACGAATACGGCTAACTTGCCTATTTTTTCTATTGAAGTGATAAATATGAATCGCTTACCAACCATGGCTGAGCAACCTGAATTTGAACTACTAGAAAGTGAATTGATTTCTATTCCTTTAGTTATGTCAGATCCTGATTTGGATAACTTGACCGTAACATTAGAAAATCATCCCGATTGGCTCAGTTTTGATGAAGATACATTAAGTCTTATTGGCAAACCAAATCTAGACGATTCTGGTGCTTATCAATCAAACATTATTATTAATGATGGCACCGATGAAATTTCTGTTCAAATCTCATTAGTTGTTAAAGATGCAATTGAAGTTCATGGGAAGGTTATTGATGGCTATATCAGTGGAGCCATCGTCTATATAGATGAAAATTTGAATGTAATTCTTGACGAAAATGAGATTTCAACAACAACAGATGAGACCGGCAGTTATGTTTTAGTCTTACCGATAGAAAAAATAGCGCTGCTTAGTAAGTCTCCTGTTAGAGCTTATATCGGAGCTGAAGCCCAAGATATTTCGCGTCCCGAGTTAGACTTTACAACTACTCCTTTAACCTTATCTTTACCACCATTAGATATTACTCTTATAGAGAATGACACTCTTGTCGGAGCCGTTGTTTCACCATTTTCAGAACAACTTTTAGCATTAATAAATGACAAAGTAATACTCGTAGAATCAGGAGACCTTTCTGTAAGTGATTTGCAATTTTATATTCAAAACGCTAAACGTATTATTACAGAACAAGTTATTTCCGCAGGAGGAATAACTATTGATGCTAATCAATCAGAAGATGATATTAGTGAGATTATCTTTGGTGACTTTATTGTAAGTGCAGAAGATTTAATTACGATTATTGAACAAGCTGAAACTTATATTGATGTGGTTATATCTTTGCATGCCTCTTCTGATTTTGACGGAGATGGCATAGCCAATGATATTGATACTGATGATGATGGAGATGGTTATAATGATGATGTTGATGCCTTTCCTTATGATGCATCAGAATGGCTAGATTCTGATGGTGACAGTGTGGGTGACAATGCTGATTTTTATCCAAATAATGCCACTTGTTTTGCTGTAGAAGATGGTAACGGGGAAGAGTGTTATTTAAATGTTCTTGCTGAAAGTTCTCCTGTTTATATTTCTGCTTCTAGTGATGAGGTAGTATATTTTTATCAAGAGAATGGAACACTTGTTACTTTTGATATTACAACTAACCATGTTCTAAACACTCAACAAGTTGAGAATGTGAGTTCGATGATTTTTCATGAAGGTCATCAACGTTTATACCTAGGTTTAAATAATGGCGAAATCAAGTATTTAAATGATGACTCGTTGTTGACAGATTTTGCTGTAGTTGAGCAATGTGTGAATGCTTTAGTTGATGCTGATAGTTTTTTGATTGTTCTTGATTGTGGGGGATATGCAGGTACTTACTCTACTTTTAATCTCGGTGGAGAGCAGTTAGGTGAAAGTGACAATTATTATGATTCTTCAAGGACCAATGCTTGGGATAAAGTTAATAATCGTCTTTTTCATTTTAGTGAGGGCATTTCACCGAACGACTTATATTATCGCACGATTAGTATTTCAGGACAGTTTACTGATGTCGCTGAGTCGCCATATCACGGTGATTACACCATTACTGGGCCAATTGTTGTTTCTAATGATGGTACAAAAGTATTGCTAGGCCAAGGCGATATTTATAATGCTGACACTTTAACTTGGCTAACATCAATAGGTGAATATTTCTCGCGTGCTTTTTGGTTAGCCGATGGCAGTTTAGTGACACTGCAAGCGTCTGAAAATCAAGAGGAAATCACATTAAAAAGAAGAGATTCAAATCTACGTTTAATAGAAGTAAAACATTACTCTGGTAATCTTCAAGAACTTAAAGCATTTAGCAATAGAGCTTTATTAATAATAAACAACAATGATTCACTTCATTTTGTCGATTATTTACCCAGTGATGATAATGATAATGATGGCGTTATTAACACATTGGATGCATTCCCGTTAGATAACTCTATTTCTTTAGATGCTGATCAAGATGGCTTCCCTGATAGTTGGAATGACGGTTTTACAGAATCATTAAATAATCTCACTATCGATGAATTCCCACTTGATTCAGCGTGCTGGTTAGCTAGCCATGGCAATGAAAATGGTTGTGATTTTTTAGCGACGCAACCTATTTTTACACCGGATAAAATAATTTATGATAATGCTGGAAATATTTACTTTCTAAGCTCGATTAATAACAGGATTTATCGTTGGTTATCAGAAACTAATCAATTTACTAATCCTCTAGTTATGCCTTCTAATATTTATCATGACTTTGGAACATCCCTTACTTTTACGTATTCTGAAGATCATAATCGACTTTATCTTGGCTACTCATCAGGCTCAATAACTCGTTTTGATTTAGATGAATTAAAAGAAACGTTGTTTGCCAATATAGGTGACGATGTTAGAGGTTTAGCTTCAGTTGGTAATTTCTTATTGGCTGAGAATGCAAATGGGGCATGGAATACCCACTATATTCTAGATGAAGACGGTGAAGTCACGGACAGTAAAGACTGGAATCGACATTCGAACACATATGCTTGGAATGAAACAAACTCAAGAGTTTATTTTCTAAGAGACGGAACATCTCCAAATGATCTACATTACGAAACGATTGATCAAACATTGGGGCATATTACCGAATCAGGAGAATCTCCTTACCATAGCAGTCAAAATATTTCGCACCCAGTTCGAGTTTCTGAAGATGGTAATAATATCATCTTAGGCAGTGGCTCTATTTTTGATGCTGAAGATTTAACAATTGTCACAGAGCTTAATCTTCAAGCCATAGATGTCATGTCTATATCCGATTTAATCGTTTCTATCGAAAATAATGATTTATCATCAACCCTTAAAATTTGGCAATATGATGGCTTTGATTTTCGGGCTGAATTCGACATAGAAGGCACTCCATTAGCATTAACGCCAAATGGTGAAGAGCTAAATTTAATCACGGCTTTAACGGATGGTTCGTTAAATGTTTCACCTGTCGGGATAGTTGATGGTGATAATGATGGTTTACCTTTATGGTGGGAATCATTATATAACTTAGATGACAATAATGCCTCTGATGCTACTTTAGATTCAGATGACGATGGTTTAACTAATCTTGAAGAGTTTAGTGTAAAAACTAACCCAATTGTTGCAGATACTGATGACGATGGCTTACTTGACGGGGAGGAAGTTAATACCTATTTAACATCCCCCTTAAACAGTGATTCAGACGAAGATGGTTTAACCGATGGGGCTGAAGTTAATGAGCATGGAACGGATCCACTTTTAAGTGATTCTGATGATGACGGTTTGAGTGATAGCGAAGAAATTAACGTTCATCAGTCTAATCCATTAAGTAGTGATACTGATGATGACGGTTTATCTGATTTATATGAGGTTAATAATCAACTTGATATCAATGTTAACGACGCTAATGAAGATGCTGACAGCGATGGCTTAGTCAATATCGATGAGATGACTCAACAAACTGATCCTAATAATTCTGATTCAGATAATGATGGTTTAAATGATGGAGACGAAGTACATACTCATTTAACACAACCACTTAATCGAGATACTGATGGCGATAAAATGCCTGATGGTTGGGAAGTTAGTTATGCCTTCGATCCATTATCAAATACAGACAAAGAATTAGACTTCGATGAAGACAGTTATGCAAATTACATTGAGTTCTTTTTAGAAACTGACCCTACTGACAGTAGTGATATTCCTGAAGCTAAATTATGGAATAGTTATCAAGGTAATGCTGACCATTCTGGTTTTTCTTCTATGATTATTGCCCCTGAAAACTTATCTTTACGTTGGTCAGTAACTTTAGCGTCTATGGAAAATTTAAATTCTGTGGTTGCGACTCAAGGGCGAGTTTTTGTTACGGATCATAACAATAACGATGAAAAATTTGTTTATGCTCTAAATGCAGCCAGTGGCGATATTAATTGGCAACAAGCCTATGAAGATTTGCGCTTTATTAATGCACCAGCATTTAATAATGGTAAAGTTTATTTTCAAACACGAGAAGATAATAACTCATACCTTCGAGCTCTTGATGCCGCAACAGGTGAAAATATTTTTGCTTCAGGTTATGGTAATCAATGGTCAACTTATAAAGCCCCTACAATTTTTGACAATGATATATATGTTGCTGGAGGTACTTATGGTGGTAGTTATAAGTTTGATGGATTAACGGGTGAAGAATTGTGGTTTCAAGATTTACAACAATGTGATGGCTGGACACCAGCAGTAGATAATAATCATTTATATTATTTCTCTAATGGCTTTGTTGTCGCAGACAAATCTTCAGGGGATGTTATTGAGCAAAATGTAGATATTGATATTAGTTGTAAGACACCCGTTCTTGCAGGTAATAACACGGCTTTCGTTATCTCAAACTATAATTTATATGCTTTTGATACACAGACTGCAAATAAAATTTGGAGTATAGAAACTGATGATTATTATAATAGATTTGAAGGAGAACCTTCAGTTGCACTAGGTAATGTTTATGCGATTAAATCCGGTGAACTCGTTGTTTTAGATCAGTTTTCAGGTGAAGAGCTTTGGAATTGGCGTCCACAAAATAATAATAGTTTACAAGGAAATATAGCCTTAAGCTTAAATATTGCATTTGTTCAAGATGGTATCAATACATATGCCATCGATTTAGACACACATGAACAAGTCTGGAGTTACCCTGTTTCAGGAAAATTATCTTTCTCGGTAGAAGGAGCAATTTATATTGCTGGGAATAATGGTTTATTAACCGCTATTGATTTTGGTAATGATAGCGATGGTGATGGTATTGATGATTGGTGGGAAGATTTATATGGTCTTGATAGTCAAGACGCTTCAGATGCTTTGCTTAATGCCGACAGCGATGAACTAACAAACCTTGAAGAGTTTCAAAACTCAACTGATCCTACGAATAGTGATTCTGATCATGATGGTTTGAGTGACTCTGATGAGGTGAACCTTCATTTATCTAATCCATTAAGTCGTGATAGCGATAATGATGGGATGGATGATGCTTGGGAAGTTACACAAGGCTTTGATCTACTCAATGATGAAGATGCGTTTCTAGATGCTGATAACGACGGCATTACTAATGTTGAAGAGTATTATGAGCAAACCGATCCAAATGACGATACGTCAATTCCTGAAATTATAGAAACATTAACCTTTTCATTCGAAGATGGAGTTTTACCTGCTGATTGGGATATTGATGAGACGCTAGAAAGTAGTTGGGGGGTAAGTAATATAGAAAGCTCAGACGGCGACTATAGTATATTTTCTTCAGGGCAAGCTGCTATTTCGTTCAGTGGTTTTTTCAATGGTAATGATTTAGCTTTTGATGTGAAAAGTGCGTGTCAATATAGTGATTACATTTCAGTTTATATCGATGATGAACTTATCGAAAATCTACAGTTTAATGATAGTTGGCAGACAAACAAAGTCGTTATACCTAGAGGTAGACATACTGTTTCATTAAAAGTAAGAAATTGTGGCGTATATTTAGATAACCTGCAACTTACCCCGTTGTTAAGCTTGTTTGAGAAAGAAGTACAAAGTGTCACAGTTTCAAACCAACAGCTATATTTATATAACTTTGATCAAGAGCTTATTTCATCCATTAAAATACCTGTGATGGATTATGGCGCACGAGATTTAACTATATTAGATGACGGTCGTATTGCTATTTTTAATGGTGTATATTCTCCTTCCTTGTCTATTTATAACCCAATACATGCGACTTGGCAGCACAAAAGTTTTGAAGGTTGGGCTATTGAATATAATGATACGTATGGTGGTGTTGCTCATTTTAACAGCTATGTTTTCGTCACTGATATGGCAACATCAGGTGATGGTACTTCAGGTATTGTTCGTTTTAATTTAGAAAGCAATTCAGAAGAATTCTTCTCTGGAGGCGAATATATAGATGTTTCGCTTGGCCTAGATAACATGCTGTATGCACTATCAGGTCGTCAAGTAGACAAATATGATCCAGTAACGATGGAGTTAATCAACAGTTATACCATTAGTGAAGCTAGGGCTGTTGCTGTTGATGAAAGTAGTAATTTATATACTGCATCATGGGATGGCGTTATTAAAAAATACGATATTGAGGGCGTTGAAAGAGAGATATTAATGTTGAGTGATTTCTATGACTACAATGTATCATCTTATTTTTACGACATTAATATGTATTCTCAAGGTCGCTTAGTGCTGACGAATGGAAATCAGCAGATACTAATAGTTGATAATGATTTTAGTTCTATTGAATTACAAGAACAAAACTTTATAGGTTCATTTATAGCCCAAGTTCCAGTTGTTGATAATGACAATGATGGTATGCCAATGTGGTGGGAGGCAAGGTTTGGACTTAATGATAGCGATGAAAGTGATGCATTAACTGATCTTGATAGTGATGGATTGAGTAATCTTCAAGAATTCGAATTATCGACATTTCCAGATACTGAAGATACCGACGAGGATGGCTTAACTGATTTTGAGGAAGTAAGTACCTATCTTACCAAACCGTTAAATCCTGACTCTGATAATGATGGATTAACGGATGGAGCTGAGGTATTTGAACACTCAACTGAGCCACTTAATGCTGATAGTGATGGTGATTTGTTCAGTGATGGTGATGAAATTAATATTTATGAAACCGATCCAAACGATATTAACTCTAAACCAGAATCAATAGGTCAAATAGATATTACTTTTGATTCGGCAACGCTCCCTATTGACTTTAGCCATGCTGAAAACTCAGATGCAGACTGGTTTATCGAAAATATAACAGAAGGAGAAGAAGAAAATTATTCACTTCGTTCTGGCGATATTGAAGACAACCAAACAAGCAAAATCTTTTGGCAGAATATTTTCGCTTCGGGAACGCTGAGCTTTGATGTAAAAGTCAGCTCAGAATCTTGTTGTGATCGTTTCTCTTTATTAGTTGATGGTACTGAGGTTGTTAATAGTGTTTCTTCAGATTGGCAGAGACTTTCAACTGAATTATCCTCAGGTCAGCATATTATCGAATTTCGTTATCAAAAGGATGGTAGCGTAAGTTATGGTGACGATGCCGTATGGGTGGATAATATTACATTCGAAAGCAACTAAATCTAATGGGATGGTTTAATATCAGTCGTTTCATTACTTAACATTAAAGCCAGCATTTATGCTGGCTTTTGTTTTATAATAAGCATTATTAACATAAAAAGGATTTATCATGCGTTCACTTACTTTGGCTATAGCATGTTTTGCTTTATCAGCATGCAGCAATATTGATACAGAAAATGGTGCTCCACAATGGGATTTTGATCACAATATTCAATTTGAGCAAACTAAACTGTCGGATAATAAATATCACTTACAGGTGAATGCAAAGTCTGATACTCACTTTGGTGAACTTGCTACTTTTATGATGAGACAATCTTATGAAATTTGTGGCTCATATGGTTATACCATTGAGGTGTTAAGGGGAGTTGAAAGGTTTGATGACCGAAAGTTTTCGCCGAATCTAATCATGCCTTCACTTTCAGCTAATATTGAATGCCCTAGCCAGTAATAGTCATTTTATTTCATTAATTAATTAGCTCACGATTATCGTTTGATTATTTAATGCGGCATAGTTATTAATAACTATGCCGCTCGTATAAAATGAAAAAGGGCTACTATTTCAGTTAATTGCCAGTTTTACCTCGCTTAACCTAAATAAGTAACCCTAATTTTTATTCTTCAGCATTCTATTAATCAGTTAAATAGAATGCTTAGCTTAGTAAGCTTATACCACTGTAATTGCTACTGCTGGTGCCGTGTACTTAGTTGTCATTTCATGTGTAGGCGGAGCAAATCGAGTTAAATCGATACCTTCTACTGCTGACTTGTATTCTTCGATTGAAGGGAAACGACCTAGCATCGTTGAAAGTACAACTAACGGTGTTGAACCAAGTAGTGATTCACCTTTCTTTTCTGCAGTATCTGCAACAACACGGCCTTGGAATAAGCGCGTTGACGTTGCAATAACCGTATCACCAGGTTCAGCTTTTTCTTGATTACCCATACATAAGTTACAACCTGGACGTTCAAGATACATGATGTTTTCGTATTTAGTACGTGCAGCATTTTTAGGTACCGCATCGTCAAATTCAAAACCTGAATACTTCTGTAAAATATCCCAATCGCCTTCAGCTTTAAGCTCATCAACAATATTGTAAGTCGGTGGAGCGACAACGAGTGGTGCTTTAAATTCTATTTTGTTACCTTGTGATTCCATATTACGGAACATTTGAGCGATAATTTGCATATCACCTTTGTGAACCATACAAGAGCCAACAAAACCTAAATCAACTGATTTATCAGCGTAATATGAAACAGGGCGAATAACATCATGAGTGTAGCGTTTAGAAGCATCTTCGTTGTTTACATCTGGATCAGCAATCATCGGCTGATCAATAACATCTAAATCAATCACAACTTCTGCGTAATATTTAGCTGCGTCATCTGGTGCTAATGCAGGTGTTTCACCTGATTTAATACCTTCGATACGTTTGTCAGCTAAAGCGATTAAACCGTTAAGTGTTTTCGCTTCGTTTTCCATACCCTTGTTGATCATTATTTGGATACGGCTCTTAGCAAGCTCAAGTGATTTAATTAACGTTTCATCTTCAGAAATACAGATAGAAGCTTTTGCTTTCATTTCTGCAGACCAATCTGTAAAGGTAAATGCTTGGTCAGCTAATAACGTACCGATATGCACTTCAATGATACGACCTTGGAATACATTTTCACCACCAAATTGCTTAAGCATTTGCGCTTGAGTCGCATGAACTACATCACGGAAATCCATGTGTCCCTGCATGTTACCTTTAAAAGTAACTTTTACAGACTCTGGGATTGGCATAGCCGATTCACCTGTGGCTAGCGCGATTGCTACGGTACCCGAGTCAGCACCAAAGGCTACACCTTTAGACATACGAGTATGCGAGTCACCACCAATGATGATTGCGCGATCATCAACCGTAATATCATTCAATACTTTATGAATAACGTCAGTCATTGCATGGTATTCGCCTTTCGGGTCACGTGCAGTGATTAGACCAAACTTATTCATGAATGCCATAAGCTTAGGAATGTTAGCTTTAGCTTTGCTATCCCAAACTGATGCTGTGTGACAACCTGATTGGTATGCACCGTCAACTAATGGAGAAATAGTAGATGCTGCCATCGCTTCAAGTTCTTGACATGTCATAGGACCTGTCGTGTCTTGAGAGCCAACAATGTTCACTTTAACGCGAACATCTGAGCCTGCGTGTAATGGTGTTGAAGATGTTACACCAACAGCGTTGTTATTGAAGATTTTTTCAACAGCCGTTAAACCTTGACCTTCATGTGAAATTTCTTTTGAAGTTGCATATACAGGTGGTGTTGGTACGCCAAGTGTTTCAGCTGCGAACGTTTGTAATTTCTTACCAAATGTCACTGCGTAAGAACCACCCGCTTTCATGAATTCTACTTTTTGTGGTGTAAAGGCTGAAGATATATCCGCAAGCTCTTTGTCACCGTTGAATAATTTTTTCGCTTTGGTATCGATAGTTAATACGGTACCAGTCGCTACAGAATAAGCTTCCTCTAAAACAGAATCACCGTTTTCATCAACAACTGTGTTGCCATTTGCATCTACTTTCTTAACCCAGTTTTTAAGATCGAGGCCAATACCGCCAGTTACATCAACGGTAGTTAAAAATATTGGAGAAATACCGTTAGTACCAGCAACTACCGGTGCAATGTTAATAAACGGTACATATGGACTTGCTTGTTTACCTGCCAATAGTGCAACGTTGTTAACACCTGACATACGAGATGAACCAACACCCATAGTACCTTTTTCAGCGATAAGCATTACTTTCGCTTTAGGGTACTTAACTTGTAATGCTTTAATTTCTGCTTGAGCTTCAGGGGTGCTCATGCATTGGCCGTGTAATTCACGGTCAGCACGTGAATGTGCTTGATGGCCTGGAGATAATAAATCAGTTGAAATATCACCTTCTCCGGCAATGTAAGTTACTACTTCAACTTTTGCTTCCACTTCAGGTAACTTAGTGAAGAATTCAGCTTGAGCGTAGCTTTCTAAAATTTCTTTCGCAAGTGCATTGCCTGCTTTAAATGCATCTTCAAGACGTGCTGTATCAGCGTCATATAAAAATACTTGTGTTTTTAATACTTCTGCCGCTTCTTTTGCTACTGCTGCGTCATCAGATAATGCTAAATCAAGAAGTACCTCAATTGAAGGACCGCCTTTCATATGAGATAACAATTCAAAAGCAAACGTTGGGGTAATTTCTGCAACGACAGATTCAGCTAGAATAATTTCTTTTAAGAAAGCAGCTTTTACACCGGCAGCACTGGTCGTGCCTGGTAAAGTGTTATAGATGAAAAAGTTAAGTGAATCATCGCGATGCTTATTTCCTGAATCTTTGATCTGAGCAATAATTTCAGATAATAAATCGGCAGCATCAATTGGCAAAGGAGCCAATTTAAGATCGGTTTTACGATTTTCAATTTCTTTGATGTACTCTAAATAAAGGCTCATGTAATTCTCTCTCTGACTTGATATGCTAATAAGATTTTAATTAGCAGTGTAAAATTTTGTGTATATTCTACCTGATTTTCTTTCTACTACTAATCACTTGATCAAATAAGCACTATTCACACTGTGTATAGGTGGTAGAAGTCACAGTTATACTAGTTGTGGACTGTATGTTACTTATTGATATTAATGTAAAAAAATTAAAAGTGTGAAATCATATAATACTAAAGTCGAGGTTTTTACATCCTCATAATCATCCATATTTATTACTTTAGACATAAGCTATAGATGCTTTTTAACATTCTCGCAAGCGTCAACAATGATGGGGCATTAAATTTCAATCTAAGAACCTAAATAACTACCTTCTAAAATTGATAAAAATTATCAATTTTCTCTTATCATTAGTTAAGTGTATTGCTTTCATAATCTGTAATGATGAAGTCAAACTTTCAGTTTAGTGCATTGTATTTAAATATTTAACTGTAGGTTTAGGTACTAGGAAAGGATATTCATTATACTCATTTACTTTCCTAATTTTTTAAGGACATTTTTCATATGATTTTTAAAATTCTTTTCTTCTTTAGATAAGCCACACCCAAAACTGGATGTTGTTTTTCCCTGAAGTCCAATAATCGATAAATCTTCAGTTAACGTACAAGTTCCATTATCATTTTTTGTAACGCTAAAACCATTTCCTACCTGAGTATCGGTTGAATCTATTGTCTTTTTTTCAGTATTTTCAACAAAAGAGTGTGGAACATAGTTGGGTGTACCAAGCATAACAGAACCTGTGTTAGGCTTTGAATAGTTGTATATTTCTTGATTGATGATTTGTTGATTAATTTTATCTTTAAGGAGAGATAAACTTTGCATGCTGTTGTATTTTTTTATTGGTTCTTTTTGTTTATCTTTTAACGGTGGAACTGTCACTTTTGTTAAAGTAATTGGCTCTTCGTTTTGTACTTTTAGCTTATCCTGTGGCGTTTTTGGGGGATTATCTTTATTCGCTAATTTAACGTCTTTTTTAGGTAGGATTATTTCTTCTTGTTCTTTCGTTATTTCATCTTTAACTACCGTTGTTTCTAAGGTCTTTTTTATTTCTTTAATCGGCTTGTAATATATGAAACTATTAATAGGTTTCATTTTAGGCTTTTTAGTCAAATTCTTGATCGGTTTATCTGTTGTATTAATTAATAATAAAACAACAAATAAATGCAGGATGACTGAAATGGAAATTGAAAATTTAAAACCTTGTATTGTAAAACTCCTTCGAAATACCTTCCTTTGCTAAGTAGACCGTAAATAGAAATGTAAGTTCATCAACTCATTATAAATATTATATTATTAAGCATAATATTTGGTATTTACATTACTGAAAAGATTGAATCATTCTTATAGTTTCCCCTTTTCTCATGCTAAAGCATTGCTTTTTTATTGGTGCGATCAATTGTTACCTATTGTATATAACTACCAACTTGCTTTAGTGTCACTTGTGTACATTCGCCAAACAAATCCAATGCCGAAGCTGTAGGTGATGTCTTTTTCATAGAGTGGACTATCTTGGTTTGCTGAACCTTGATGAAACTGCGTTGAACCGGTTAAAAACCCTCGGATATTTTTATGAATAGGAAATGATAAACCCATCGAAAGGGCTGCGCCCAAATAGCCAGCTTTAGCATCATATTGTGCTCGACTACTATTCGAAAAGGAGGAGTCAACTTGATAAAAATAATCTTGTAATTCTTCCGAAGCGTAACTCATACTGAATGCTACTCTTAACCCCGTTTCTTTAAAAATAACACCGCGTTGTTGGTAAGAAATAGTGGGTTCGAAAACAAAGCCACGACCATCTATTCTATTAAAATCAGTCGAGAAAACTGCTCTTGCTTGTAACCGAGCTTTTAACCTCCCATCTCCGCCGTTCTTAAATTTATAATCTTTAACGCGATAAATTAATTGCGGACCTACTTCAAAAAGGAAGTCTAATTCAGGCATGCCAGCTCGCGAAGTATTGTCTTCACTGTCGGCAGGGAATGCCCCTCCAAAGGATAAATCTAATTCAAAATCGTTGGTTTCAACAACCACCGCACGCATACCATTTTCTCCACCAACACGAAACACATCGCCTCTATAAACGACATACGGAGCCGCTAAAGCGATAAAGTTTCGTTCGCCGGAAGCAGGGTAGTCCGCTACTTCAATAGCGCCGCCACCAACCCCAAACTCCCATAATGGTTGACTTTCATTTAAATTTTCAAAGCCTGTGAGTTCACGAACAGGTGATTCACCTTTATCGTTGGCAATGGCAGGAAGTACACATAAAGCTGACGTAAAAATGGCTAAAGGGAGAAATTTAATGAGAAACATTTAACAACCTTGATAATAAGATAAAATTTTTCTGTTAATCATAATGCATTAAGTTCGGGCTTTAAATTTAATTATTCTCTTTTGAAAAGCATATGAATATTTTTAGCTTTAGCAGATAGTCATCTTTGTGGGTTAGGAAAATCTAAAATATCATCAGTTTTAAATCGTCTTTTGCATTGTGCAGAAGAATCTTTAAAAAGTACGCGTTTAAAGGAGTTATCTAAAGCAAGCCATTTATCAATAAGTTCTTGTTTAGCGAAAGCTTCAGCAAAGGCCTCCTCTAATAATTGTTTCCTTACTTGAAAAATCTCTTCATTAATTAAAATGTGCATATGCGCTAAAGGTGGAGCCTTTCCAACATATAAGTTTTCTCCACCCAGTACTTTTTGCATAAAATCTACTTGTTGGTCTTCAATGTGCTGTTGCGGAATTTGTTCAAAATATTGTTTTAACCACGGATGTTTATAAACTTTATCGTAAAATATTTTATTTATATGTATGAGGCTATTTCTCCCACCCATTTTTTCGAATGTCATTGATTTGGACATATTCACCTTATATTTATTTTTGCTAAATATCTTATTAAACTCTAGCCGCAGTTATACATTTTAGACATTTTTTTATTGAATAAATTTATGCATATTAATAATCATAACTGGTTACAATTGAATTTTTAATAACCAACAAAAGCTATTTGTATATTAGTGACCTATGCGGATAAAATAAGCATAATTATAATTATAAATACAACGGATCGTTATGCGCCTGAATTCATTCTTAACCTCATTATTATTACCATTATTTTTAGTTGCAGCTTTAAGCGCTTGTAATGAAGATAAAACCGAAGAGAAAGAAAAAAAAGTATATAAGGTACCTGTAGAAACAACGCTCGTTGAGAATCGAACCATAACAAATACCTATAGAACTACTGCGGTACTTGAAGCAAAATCTGAAAGTAAAGTGACCAATAAAGTTGATGGAATGATTGAGAAAATACTTGTTGAAGAGGGAATGTCTGTAGTCAAAGGGCAAGTATTAGCTGAGATTGATTCTGAAAACTATTTATTAGAACTAGAACGTACTACCATCGATGTTGATTCAGCCGTTGCAGAATATAATCGTAGTAGACCCATCGATGGCAAACAGTTAATTCCAGCTAAAGATTTAGAAAAACTCGAGTTTTTAGTTAAAACGAGAAGAAACCAACAGAAAGTTGCCAAGATAAAAGTGCGAGATTCTAAAGTTAGGGCACCAATATCAGGTGTTATTGCCTCAAGAATGGTTAAAGAAGGCAACATGACCGCAAACGCAGGCAGCGAAATGTTCACAATAGTTGCATTAGATACTTTGCAAGGTGTTGTTTATTTGCCTGAATCTGAAATGAATAATGTTCATATTAATCAAAAAGCTTATTTGAATTTCCCTGCTAACGAAAAATCAGTACCAGCAACTGTCGGTTTGATTTCACCGATTATTGATACAGAGTCAGGTACTTTTAAAGTAACGTTGAAAGTGAATAATGATGATCATGTCTTGAAGCCTGGCATGTTCGCAAAAGTGTCATTAACCCTTGATGTTCATGACAATGCGCAAATAGTGCCACAAAATGCTTTGCTTGTGACAGACACGGAAACAAGCTTATTCGTTATTCAAGATCATAAAGCAAAAAAAGTTACTGTTGTTACCGGTTTTGAACAAAATGGTTTTGTTGAAATATTAACGCCATTAAACGCGGAAGAACCCATAGTGATTGTAGGTCAACAAGGTTTAAAAATTGATAGCCCAGTGAAAATAATTGGCGAAGAAGAGCCTGAAGAAGAAAGTACAAAACAAAGTACTGATAATAATACCGTAAAGGAAGCGGCAGAAAGTTAAGCGACACAAACAAATGAATATGGTTTTGCTTTTACCTAACCGTTAAATCTAAAGGAATTATTTTTTATGAGTATTGTTAGTACTGTGGTTAAGCGCCCTGTTACAGTAGCGATGTTTACGCTCGCTGTGATGTTATTTGGCATGGTAGGTTTTTCACGTCTTTCTGTTTCTTTGTTGCCAGACCTTTCTTATCCAACGTTAACCGTAAGAACTGAAAACCCTGGCGCGGCTCCTGCTGAAATTGAACAATTAATCAGTAAACCTATTGAAGAGTCAGTAGGCGTTGTTAAAGGTATTCGCAAAGTACATTCGATTTCTAAAGCTGGAAAGTCAGATGTGGTTATTGAATTCGAGTGGGGCGTAGCAATGAATTTTGCTACGCAAAATGTTCGAGAAAAACTCGATATTATTTCGTTACCTAAAGATGTTAATAAGCCTGTTATTCTGCGCTTTAATCCCGCACTTGATCCCATTATTCGTTTAGGCTTATCAACTGAAAATACCCATCCTCGCGCATTAAAAAAAATACGTACATTTGCCGAACAAGAAATAAAACGACAACTTGAAACTATTTCTGGTGTTGCTGCCGTGCAGTTAGGTGGTGGTTTGCAGCAAGAAATACAAGTTGTTTTTGATCAAGAAAAAGCAGCACGCCGAGGCATAACAGCACAAAGCATCGTTTCACGCATTCAAAGTGAAAATATTAATATGTCTGCGGGGCGCGTGTATGACGGTCAACAAGAATATTTAGTGCGAACGGTTAATCAATTTGTTTCGTTAGAGCAACTTAGTAATATGATTATTAAGCAAGCCGATGGTAAAACTGTCTATCTTAAAGATATTGCACAAGTGATTGATGGAGAAAAAGAACGTACAGATATTACGCGTATTAATAACAATGAAGCGATTGAACTTGCCATATACAAAGAGGGTGATGCGAATACGGTAACCGTTGCCAAAGCTGTTAACGATAAATTAGCAGAGCTTGAAGAAACCTTACCTGAAGAACTTACTTTTACCGTTATTTATGATCAATCTGAATTTATCGTTAATGCCGTAGATGAAGTGAAAAGTGCCGCTATTTTAGGTGGGCTTCTTGCCATGCTCATCCTGTATTTATTCTTAGGTAACTTTTTCAACACCATCATTATTTCATTAGCGATACCTATTTCAATTATCGCCACGTTTAATTTAATGTTCGCTAATAATATCAGTCTTAACATCATGTCGTTGGGAGGCATTGCTTTAGCCGTTGGTTTATTGGTTGATAACGCAATTGTTGTTCTCGAAAATATCGCACGATATCGTGAAAAAGGCGCAAGTATAATTGAAGCCGCAGTCAAAGGTACTGATGAAGTATCTGGTGCCGTAATTGCTTCTACTTTGACCACTTTAGCCGTATTTTTCCCTTTAGCTTTTGTTACAGGTTTCGCCGGACAATTATTCAGTGATCAAGCAATGACAGTTACGTTTGCTTTATTAGCTTCCTTGGTCGTAGCGTTAACGTTAATTCCGATGTTAGCATCGCGCCAATTTAGTAAAGATAAAATGCTGGACGAAAATAACGATGAAGTATTAGAAAATGAAACGCCTAATATACCGCTTACATCAAGAAAGAAGATTGTTAAAATAATCATTCAAATTTCAGCATTTCCATTCCTATTAGTGTTTAATTATTTACCGTTAATATTAACTAAAGCATTGTTACTTATTACAAATTTACTTACAAAAATCGTCAGTTTTATTTTTAAACCTGCGCATAGAGTATTTAGCTTATATTTTGAAAAAATAGCATCTGCTTACAGTGAATTATTGAAATTGTCCCTCGAAAATAGGACGGTTTTAGTGGGTCTTAGTATCGCCTTTGCTTTTGTTGTAATGAGTTTATTCCCTCGAATTGCTGTTGAATTAGTGCCTGAAGTCGCGAAGTCAGAATTTACGATTGAATTAACCTTGCCGCAAGGCACACCTATTTATATTACAGACAAACGCTTGAAAGACCTCGCGGCAAAAATTGCTAAAGATGAACGTGTAAAACACAGTTATTCATTAGCAGGAAGTGGCAGCTTAATGATGAGTTCAGCCAGTAAAGGTGGTGAAAACTGGGGGCAGCTTCTAGTTGCGCTTAAAAGTAGTGATGATATTGAAGCTGTGAAGTCGGTTGTACGCGCTAAAGTTGCACAGATGGCAGATGTAAGTGCAGAAATTGTACAAACAGAAATGTTCACCACGGAACGTCCTCTACAAATTATTTTGTCAGGATACGATCTGGAGGGTCTAAAAAAATACAGCGACCAGTTAATGGAAATAATGTCGATGGACAAACAGTTTATCGATCTCAATAATAGTTTGCGAGCAGGGCAGCCTGAGTTGAAAATCAGTTTCGATAATGAACGTTTAGCAAGTTTAGAGCTAAAGGCTTCAGACATTGCGGATCAGCTAGTAACTAAAATCGCAGGTTCGGTAGCAAGTAAATATAACTTACAAGACAGACAAGTTGATATTTTAGTCAGGGCAGATGAAAGCGCTAGAAATTCTGCACAAGCTATCCGTCAGCTAACGGTTAATTCACAACAAGCAAAATCGTTACCTTTATCTTCAGTAGCCAGTATTACTGAAAGTATTGGCCCTAATGAAATTAATCGCATTGATCAAAGTCGTGTTGCTATTATTTCAGCATCTTTAGCTTACGGTGATTTATCTGAGGCGGCAGCTAAGGCTGAAGACTTAGTGAAAGAACTCTATTTACCTTTCAATCTTAAAGCAAAAGTTGCCGGCCAAAATGAAGAAATGGAAAGCTCTTTTTCTTCATTAATGATGGCGCTAGCCTTAGCTGTATTTTTGGTTTATTTAGTGATGGCCTCGCAGTTTGAGTCGTTATTAAATCCCTTCATTATTTTATTTTCTATTCCCCTTGCCGTGTTAGGTTCTGTTTTAGGATTGTACGTTACGGGCACTAATATCAGTGTTATCGTGCTAATTGGTGTAATCATGTTAACGGGGATCGTAGTGAATAACGCGATCGTATTGGTTGATAGAATTAATCAGTTACGACATAAAGGCGTTGATAAACTAACAGCGATTATGCAAGCAAGTCGTTCACGTTTTCGTCCAATTATCATGACGTCATTAACCACTATCTTAGGCTTAGCACCTTTAGCGTTCAGTAGCGGGGAAGGGGCTGAATTAAGAGCGCCACTCGCTATTACAGTAATGAGCGGTTTACTGGTCGCTACTGTGCTGACCTTGTTGTTAATTCCTGTGCTGTATAGCTTGTTCGACAGGAAGAAATACATTGTTGAATGCAATGATCCTGAGAATCCAAGAACGGATAGTGAACTGTCTAAAAATAGTGCTGAGGCATAATATGACTCCTTCAACAGCTAAAAAGAAAGAAATAAAGCAGAGCATCTTTGATTTACCTGCAACAGTTTGGTTAACCGCCTTAGCGATAAAACGCCCGGTTACTACGGCAATGTTGATGTTGTCACTTTTCGTCACCGGTCTTATAGCCAGTAAATTGTTACCGCAAGAAAGTTGGCCAGCACTGAACATTCCCGTTGCTTTTATTAATGTGCCATACAGTGGCGCTACACCTGAAGAGGTCGAACGTTTAATTACGCGGCCTATAGAAGAAGCTGTTTCTACTTTAGGTGGTATCACTGAACTGCGATCGAGAAGTCGTGCAGACAGTGCTTCAATTCAGGTCATTATGGGACTGGGTGTTGATCTCGACAGTAAAATATTGGATGTACGTGAAAAAGTTGACATGGTACGCCATCTTTTGCCTGATGATGTGCAGAAAGTATGGGTGGAAAAATTTTCTACTCAAGACATACCCGTGTTAAGCATAGTGTTATCAGGCGATAAAAATCTTTCAACGGCTTATGACTTTATTGATAAAAAACTTAAAAACCCTCTCGAACGGCTTCAAGGTGTTGGCAAGGTTGAAATGCGAGGCGTTGTAAAGCCCAACATTGAAATTCACTTAGACAGTATAAAATTAGCCATGAATCGTGTTGATCAAGCGAAGTTAGTACAAGACTTACGAGAGAGTAATTTCCTCGTTAAATCGGGTTCAATTCTTAACGGCGGCAGAAAGTTTAGAGTTTCACCTGAGGGCGAATACCAAAGTTTAGCTGATATCAAAAACTTTCAAGTAAAGGCGGGTGTTCGGTTAAGTGAAGTCGCTAAGGTTAGCTTAGCTTCTCCGCCAAAAAATAGTGAAATAAGAACAGACCGTAAGAAGTCAGTCGGTTTAGAAGTCTTTAAAGAGTCTGATTCCAATGTTGTCGATGTCACCAATAACATCGCTATACTCATTGAAGCGCTTCGCCAAGAAGATGACTTTAAAGGTATCAATATTGACATAAAAGATAATAGTGGTGAAGAAATTCAAGAGTCATTAGGCGACTTGTTAAAAGCGGGCGCACTTGGAATCGTTTTATCTTTTATCGTTTTATTTATATTTTTGCGTAATAGCCACATTACGTTTGTTGTTGTTGCTTCTGTACCTATTTCGTTAAGCTTTGCTTTAGCGGGTATGTACTTTATGGGCTACACCTTGAATATGTTAACCCTTGCCGGACTGTTTATTGCTGTTGGATTACTTATCGATAACTCGGTGGTTATTTGTGAAAGTATTCTTCAGCAACAAGAAAAATCATTAACGTCAGTCGAGAAAATTCTTAAGGGAGTTGATAATGTTAGTATTGCGATTATCACCGGAACTCTCACCACTACGATTGTTTTTATGCCACTTCTTATGGGTGAAAAAAACTTTATTACCATCTTAGTAGAACAAATAGCCGTCGCTATTTGTTTACCACTTTTTGCCTCGTTAATTATTTCAAAAACGGCTATTCCACTTATGCTGAGTCGTGTCGACAATAAGGCTTATCGTCGGTTGTCACACAAGGAAAATTAGACCGCTGGTATCGTCCCAATTTAACCAGAATACTCACCCACCCTAAAATAACAGGAGTCGTCATTTTATTGCTTTGCATTAGCGGTGTGTTTACCAAACAAATGGTCAATGTTAACAATGAAAAAGGTAAAACAGAGAAAGAAATCAATATTGTTTACCATATTCAAGGACAACAAAAATTGGCAGATGTCAGTAAATTAGTTGATGAAATGGAGCAATATTTATATGACAACCAAGAAGCCTTTGAATTCAAACAAGTGAATAGCCGAATTTGGTCAAGTTTTGCTATGTCTCGCGTTAAGCTGAATGACGGTTATTCTAAAACGCTTCATGATTTAAAAGCTGAAATTAAAAAAGGTTTCCCAGACACTGCAATAGCTCGACCTTCATTTGATTGGTCAGAGCAAAAGGAAAAACTAGTAAAAGTTACCTTAAACGGGAGTTCGACAAAACGTTTAATGGAAATGAGTGAATCTATTATTAGTCAGTTAAGTAATGTGGAAGGTTTTGCCGAAGTTGGTATTGGTAGCGAAGATAAAAATATGGAGCTTGTGTTACGTATTGATCGCGAAAAAGTATCACGTTTAGGTTTAAACACCCAAGATATCGCGAGTCGCATTTCTACCGCACTTCGTGGCACAAATCTGAGGTCATTTCGTGATGCAAAATTAGGTGAAGTTGATATTCGTTTGGTATATAACGCTGAACAAGCTGTTCCCCTTGAACTCATCAAAGAGTTACCTATCTATGAGAGTAAAGGTAGGGTCATTACTTTACAGCAATTAGTTGTTTTTGATACGCAACCAGTCATGCATCAAATTACGCGTTTACAACAAAGAACGACGTTAGAGATTTCTATCAATTTAGCTGATTTAAGTCGTTTTGAAGCGTCAGAGAAAATACAAGAAGTTATGGACAATATTGTTTTTCCTTCTGGTTATGATTGGAACTTAGGACGGCAGTTTGCGCAAGATGAAAAAGCAGCGAAAGATATGATGATGAATATGTTGCTTGCCTTAGCCCTTATTTTTATTGTAATGGCCGCTCTTTTTGAATCGCTATTAATGCCAATTGCTATTTTGTCTTCTATCGGTTTAGCATTTATTGGTGTGTACTGGACCTTTGCCATTTTAGGGATGGGCCTGGGTGATACAGGCATGATCGGTATGTTAATTTTAATGGGAATAGTGGTTAATAACGGTATTGTACTTATAGATCAAATTAACAAATTAAAAGTAGATACTGAAAATATAATTACACCCATTATTGAAGCTTGTGTCAGTCGTATTAGACCTATATTTATGACCGTAGCGACAACGATTATCGGCATGGTGCCTCTAGCACTAGCATCAAGTGACAGTGCTGCTTATCCGATGGCTGTAGCAATTATTGGTGGTTTATTATTCTCAACGTTTACCAGTTTATTTTTGGTACCTTTCTGTTATTTGATGCTTGTTAAACTCGGAGAACGTTCAAGCAAACGTTTTTCTAAAGCCAAGGCATTTGCCGATAGAAAAATGCCAGTTTAGTTTCTGGCCAATAACGTTTTGGCAGATAATATGATTAAAGGGGAGGAATCGAGAATGTTAACTCCCCCTTATTCAATAAATCTTCTATAATGAAGGTATCGAAAACTTTCCGAGTTATCCTATGGAATATGAATTCATCAATGATCCTACCACTCGCTATGCCAAAGCAAAATTCTCTCTAGAGCATGAGGTTTTTGGTCCTTGGTTAGAAGTAGAAGTAGGTAATGATCCTGAAAAGTTAACGGCGTTATTAAATGTGATTGATAAAGCTGATCATTTAAGCGCGCTAGAGCAGGAAATTGTTGGTAGCGAATATACGGTTAGAATTCTTGAAAAAGATGTTTCTATTGCTGCTAACGCAAGTCTGAATGGCTTTGAAGAGATACCTGAGGCGCTCAGCGCTGATGATATTGAATTCGACGATCAAGAATCAGCGAGTTGTGGCTTAGAAGACTTTAGAGAACTATTATTGTCTTGGGCTAGATTCACTACTCATTAAGCGATAGTTATAGTGTTTAAAGGCATAATGTTATTGGTTATGCCACCCAATAACATTCGACCCGTCACTTATTAACATTCATTACAATTACTCTATAAAATTGACTCTGACCACCTAATATCATGTAGGCTAGCCATCAATGCTCAACTGAGCGCGCTGGATAATCTATACCTAAATTTTCTGTCGCTTTAAAGGTTGTTTTAACATAATTAATCCCAACCATGAGAACCATACTATCTGACTTAAACCAAACACTTCAGTCAAAATTTCAGCAGGGTAGATCGTGAGAATTCCAAAAAAACCAACGAATATACCGAGGTAGTTAAACTTTCGAGAAAGATCATCAGCTTTAATAGCCGCGATGCTTAATAACAGCACCCATAGACCACCAACAATCTCATTGCCTCCTCCCATTCCTTCAACAATCGTATTTACCACCAGCCAGACTGTTCTAGCGAGTTCAGGTTCTTTTAGGGAAAGCCCAATAACATTCCCTAACCCGATGTTTGCAATCATGCCACTAGCAATAACTAAACCTACCCATAATAAGCCAAATACTGAAGCCGTTTGGGAAAGCGCTTTAGTATTACCTTTTAATCGCTCATGAAGTGCAATCACTAATATAGCCAAGAAAACACCAAAAACTACATACATCATAAGATTAACGATAGTTAAAATCTCTTGATTCTCTTCCAGAAAAGCTAATTTTTGCAAAGTACTAGCACCCGATGGAGGATAGTCCCAAAAAGCACCAAAAAATATAAAAGCAGACACGTAAATAATAGCCATTGAAAGTGCAGCAAGACCACCAAGTTTTTGAAGGTTATCCATTAAAAATCATCCTTAGAGATTGTGGAATGTCAATAGTCAAAACAACAGTTAAGAATCTGTGTTGTTTGTTAATTGATCATCCATAATGTTATTACTATTTGTCGATGCAGTAACAACGACGGTGTGTGATATTTACAGTTATTGAGGCAGAAGTCGTCTGAGACTATAAGGGCGGACACTTTTTATTGTTTTGATCGCACCAGATCTAATACAATCAGCAGGCGTTATCATAAAAACACAAAAACATTAAGAGGAAGTAGTCTTGGACGATTTGGCTGTACTTGCCATTACAATGCTAATATTAGGGCAAATTTGTTTTTGTCTCCCTCAACTTTTGTCGCGCGCATTCTATGCCCAAACATACTTTCCACTGGCTATTTTCTTTGTTGCTAATGGTGTTATTACCTTAGGCCCTGCAGTATTTTTTTTTACACCTGCATGGAGCACGATTTACATCGCTGCAATATTTCCTGCATGGTTACTTCTTGGTCCAGCGTTATGGCTTTATGTTGAAGGGCTTACTTCAGATAAGCCTTGGCAAATGCAAGCTAAACACTTGGTTCAGCTCTGCCCATTCATTTTTGGTCTCATTGTGATGGGGTTGATTATTAGTTTGCCGATGGAAATGCGCCAAACACTCTTTAGTGAAGAGTCAGATATTGACAGCGGATTTCCACTTGCCGTAGTAGTAAGCATTTTTCTAGCTATGTTACTTTGGGCTGTGCAATCCGGATACTATGTTATCCGTATCATTATTCGTTTAGCTAAATATAGGAAGCAACTCAAAGACTTATTCGCAAGTAATGAGAAACGAGAACTAGGCTGGTTAACTTGGGTATTGATCATTATTTCAGGTACTTGGCTATTTTCTTTATCAAGCTTAATGTCAACATTAATTCAAGAGAACTCATTGTTTGGCTACAGGTTCGGCACATTGCTATTGCTGATACTCGTGTGGACTATGGCCTATTGGGGGTTAAGACAAAAGCCTGGTTTTGAAGGACGATACACTGAAAAAATTCCTGATATATCATTACCTGAAAACGCTGATTTAGCTACAGATCAAAAGTATCAACGTTCCGCCCTTGGTCAAGTGCAGGCGCAACGAATTTCAGACAAAATTATCGCGGCCATGAGTCAGCAACAGTTACATTTAGATCCCAGTCTGTCGTTACATAAGCTAGCACGGCATGTTGCTATTTCGCCCAATTATATTTCCCAGACATTAAATGAAACGATGGAGACAAATTTTTTTGATTTTGTAAATAAATGGCGAATAGAAACAGCAAAACCCAAAATAATTGCAAATGAAGATACTGTGCTAAATATTGCCTTTGGAGTTGGATTTAATGCGCGTTCCTCTTTTTATAAAGTATTCAAAAAGGAAACCGGTAAAACTCCCACAGAGTTTCGAAAGTCATACCATGCAAAAGCAAATTTACTTGACGATTAACGCGAAAAATAAATGTTTAGATGCCAACTAACTTAGTTAACGAGTAGCTGCAATGGACAACATCGAAAAACCTAACCAGTTCAGTTTTAATTGAACCATTGAGCGCATTCAACATAAAACTCATTAAACGAGGAAAGATAAGTATCTGATTTCGAGTTAAGCAGGTATGATTTTTACGGTGGTTTTTGTAAATACGAATCAATGTTTTAGGAGCGGGGTATTAATGAGATTTTATTTATTTGCTTTTGGGTAAACTTTATCGAAATTAGCTCTTTCATATTCATCACCAAAAATTTTCTTTATTTGGCCTGTACTTATTAAATATTTGATTCTTTCGTCAAATAATTTTTTTAATTTGTTACCTCTTTTAGTATCTTGAAATGCTAGCCAAATAGGTCGTTCGGGAGCTAATTTCCATGTTTTAAAAATAAGTTTTTCCCTTTCGTTTAGGTTATAGTCATGATCTATTATGGCATCAATTCGACCAGATACTAATAACGTAAAAGCGTAATTAATGTCATTAAATGGATATCTAATAGCTTCTTCGGGAATGAGCTTTTCATAACCATATTCTTCAAACCAAGATACAGTAAGCCCCTTTAAGTCGTTTATATTATTGATTTTATTTTTTTTTGGATTAAATATAACTATCGTTGGGTATTCAATGTCAAGATGATGGTTAGGTAATACAACATCATTAAAATCCAAAAGGTCGCTTTCATAAATACCAACTAAAACATCAGATTTTTTTGCGTTAAACATGCGCTTAGCTCTAGCAAAGCTACCAATATCGAAATTTACAGCTTCATCTTTATAAACAAGCTTTATTAAATCTACATAGATTCCCTTATCATTCGGCTCTATGTAACCCTTCCAATGCGCTCCAGAGACTTGAATTGATGTTGCTTGTGCCGATAATGGAAATATAACTAGATAAAATAAAAATAACGAAATAAAATTTATCACAATAACACCCTCTAATTATTAGCATCGACTCAGTAAACTATAGTCGAAATTATTTGGTTAGGGCAAATAGTGATAATCTATATAATTCTACTAGAAACGTTTTCGATCTATATCGGAATGTTTAAAAAGCCCTAACATCATCTTCAAACCATCCTTCAAGCTCATTACTGCCGTTTATATTTAATACCTAGGTCTTCATTATTTAATAGTATTATTTTCTAAAACGTGAAATTATATTAATAGGCTCAACGGACTTTAACTTAATAATAATCAATGTGTAAGGAAAACCAATGCTTTTAAAATGGACTTATTTATCTTTAGCAATATTAATGATTTTTTCATTTTACTCTAACGCCAAATCAGAGAATATATTAAATAGCCAGTTTAAAACTGCCTACTATTCATATCAAGATGCGGTAAAAAGTAATGATGAAGATGCGCAATTTAAATATGCGAAAGAAGCATATCAATTAGGTGGTAAGTTCTATGGTGAAACTAATATCAATACAGCAAACTTAGCGCTGATATTGGCTCAACAACACCTCAATAAAAAACAAAATAAACAAGCAACTCCTTTACTTTTAAACACGTTAAATATTTTCAAAAATGAATATGGAAACAATGCAATAGAACTTCCTGAAATATATATCCTTTTGGGGCAATCTCTACCTTATGATAAAAGGAAGAAATCCATTGATTATTATCTAAAAGCTTTAGATATTGCAGAAGCTCTTGAAAAAGAACATCCTTATTTCAATGCTGAAATACAACTAGAAGCAGGTATAGCATTACTTCGTCTAGGCTCTAGAAAAAGTAATGCTATTTTAACCGCACAAACGTTTTTTACAGAAAAGTTACTTAAAAATGATAAGCGCGTGGTTAACTCTAATTTTTATGCTGGTAAGTATCATGCAGCACAAAAAAAATATAGCAAAGCCATTGAAAACTGGCAGGCTAATTTACCTGTATTTGACTCATTAGAAGGAGTGACTCACCCTTTAGAGCTTAACACTCATGCTTTTTTAATTGACGCTCTAGAAAAATCGGGTAAAAGTGATGAAGCAACCAAGCATTGTATTGCTATTGGTTCAATGACGCCTTGGAATGACAGCCAAGAGCAAAGACCTTTATTTAGAATTAACCCTAAATACCCCACTTTTGATGCTCGTAGAGGAAAAGAAGGTTGGGTAAAAATAGGCTTTACTATTTCTGATTTTGGCACAGTAACAGAAATCAAAATATTAGATTCTGAAGGAGGTAAGGGATTTGAGAGGTCATCTTTGGCAGCAATAGAAGAATGGCGTTATGCGCCTAAATTTGAAGATGGCAAGCCTATAGAAGCATATGCCACTGTGCAGCTAGACTTTAGTATGAATTAATATAAAACAAGGTACTTGTCAGTTTACCACTTCATAAATTTCTTTTTTCATACACCAATGACTTTTGGCACTGTTTTCTAATCACTCTTTTTCTTATTCTCTTACAAACTTTGTAGGAGAATAGAATGACCATAAATAGTAACGCCCCTTTAGAACTGTCTAAACTTAGCATTGATAGAACACCAGAAGTGAAAACGACTTGGTGGTCTGTTAACTATTCGGGCATTGTTATTCTTACCCTGCTTAGCAGTAGTTTATATTTTGTAGGGCAGATTTTTTTCTTTCCAACAACCGCTACTGAAAAAGCTTCACATGTTCTCACCAATAAAACACAACTCAATGAATTGAAGCAATCAAATATTCAACCCACATCCTCTTTTATTACTGATAAAAAAATCACAGAAAAAAACAATAATATCGTTCTTGATGCAAGTGGTCATGTCGTTGCCAGACGAATTGCTACCGTTTCGTCACGTGTAACGGGTAAGTTAAACCGTTTGAACATTGAAGAAGGGCAACGCGTCAGTAAATCGGAAATACTCGCTGAACTTGATGATAAACAAGCGGCTATTTCCTATCAACTTGCTTTAGCTGAACTATCAGCAAGGCAGGCTAGCTTTGACGAGTTTACGTTACTTTTCAAACAGCAAACGTTACGTTTTAAGCGCAATAAGTCTTTAGCTAATCGCCAATTAATCAGTGAACAATTACTCGAAGACAGTGAATTTAGAAATGCACAACTGGCTATTCAAATACGCAATAAGCAAGCCATGGTTGATTCTGCCGAACAGCGTGTAGAGCTTGCGCAGTATCAGTTAAACCAACATAAAATTCGTGCGCCATTCGATGGTGTTGTGATCAGTAAAAATGCTCAAGTAGGTGAATTGATCTCAGCAGGATCTTCAGGCGGTGGTTTTATCCGAACAGGTGTCGGCACTATTGTTGATATGAGCTCGTTAGAAATTGAAGTAGAAGTGGGGGAAAGCTATATCAATCGAGTTTACCCCGGACAAAAAGTTATCGCTAAATTGGATGCTTACCCGCAATGGATAATTAACAGTGAAGTTGTTGCTGTTATTCCTACTGCAGATCGTCAAAAAGCGAGTATTAAAGTTCGGGTTAAATTGTTGGAAGTTGATTCCCGTGTTTTACCTGATATGGGGGTGAAAGTGAGTTTTATTAAAAGCAGTGATAACTCCCCTAATGAGCCACTTGATAGCTCAATAGAAGAAACTGATATAGCCGCACTTTAATCCAAATACTCAAAGATTTTTAGGAAATAATGATGAAAAGCAATCATAACATCACGTTAAAAAATATTAATAAAAGTTACCAAAAAGGCACTAACACCGTAGTAGTTCACGACAACTTTAATTTGACGATTGAATCTGGTGAGTTTGTTGCCTTAATGGGGCCATCGGGACTAGGGAAGAGTACTCTATTACATTTAATGGGTGGTCTTGATCAACCGACTCAAGGTGAGGTGATTATTGGAACACAGCGCATTGATAACTTAAAGCAGGCATCGTTAACACAATGGCGAGCTGAAAATATTGGTTTCGTTTTTCAGTCACACCATTTATTACCGGTATTAAGTGCACAAGGTAATGTTGAATTACCGTTAGCGTTGACTCCATTAAATAAAAAGCAACGCCAAGCGCATGCAAGTTACGCTCTAGAGTTAGTCGGTATGAGTGAACGCGCTAATCACTACCCCAAAGAGTTGTCTGGTGGCCAAGAGCAAAGGGTTGCTATTGCGAGGGCAATTGTTAGCGACCCTCATATATTATTATGTGACGAGCCAACAGGAAACTTAGACCGAAAAACAGCAGATGAAATTCTTGCTTTGCTTACTCAGCTTAATCGAGATTTTGGTAAAACCATTGTGATGGTAACGCATGACAAAAAGGCGGCAGACTATGCCAGCAGAGTGATTAACTTGGAATCTTATATATTTGAACCAAAGAATATTGAGGTGGGTGAACAATTATGAATCTGTTGATATTAGTTTGGCGTAATAGCTTTCGTAAAAAGGTGCGTTTTGGGCTGACATGCACTTCAGTAATGGTAGCATTTTTCTTATTTACCACCTTGTCAGGTGTAAACCATGCGCTTACTTCAAGTGTTAGTAATAGTAATCAATATCGGTTAATGACAAGTCATAAAATATCGTTGACACAATCATTGCCCATTAATTACAAACAAAAAATATCAGCTTTGCCGGGCGTAAAAAAAGTGAGTTATGCTTCTTGGTTTGGTGGTTTTTATCAAAATGAAAAAAACCAATTGCCGGTAACCGCGGTTGACCATGAAACTTATTTCGACTTGTTCGATGAATATCACATCCCAACAGAACAGTTAACACAGTGGAAAAACACACGAACAGGTATTGTTATTGGTCAATCACTTGCTGATAAATATGGCTGGAAAATTGGCGATAAAGTGCCATTGAGTTCTTCTATATGGATGAACAAAAGCGGTTCATTCAATTGGTCATTTACTGTTTCTGCTATTTACCAAACGGCTGATCATTCAGGCACTAATAATAAAGTATTTTTTCAGCATGCTTATTTTGACAAAGGTCGTGCCTATGCTCGAAATTCAATGAGCTGGTTATCCACTGAAATTACAGACAAAGCCAATGTTGACGATGTTATTGTTGCTATTGATAAATTATTTATTCATACCAATAGTCCAACACGTACGACAACTGAACAGGTTTTTATCAAAGAGCGGGCGCAGCAGTTTGTAGATATGGCTATGGTGATTAACCTTGTTGTTATCGCCGTGTTTTTTACTTTACTACTTATTGTTTGCAATACCATGATTCAAACCATTCGTGAGCGGAATAATGAGAGTGCAATGATGAAAGCGTTAGGTTTCTCATCGCTTAGTTTAATTCAAGGAGTTTACCTTGAGTCGTTATTACTACTTGGCTTAGGAGCGTTTTTTGGCAGCCTACTTGCCTATTTGTTAATTGCCGTGGTCGGTCAAAACTTTAATGACTTTCTTCCTGGTATATCGATTGCGCCAAACCACTATTTAACGGTCTTCGCCTTAGTCAATATTGCCGCTGCGTTCTGCAGTGCATTTCCAGCAGTAGCGATCAAACGACTTGTTATTAGCGAAACCTTAGGAGGACAAGCATGAATACTTCATTAAAGATCGGCCATTCATTGTTAACGAATATGAAACAGGCTAAAGCGTTAACGGTTATTAATTTTAAAAGTTTCCCACAGCGTCTTGTTGCTTCAATGGTCAGCATATTAAGTATTGCGTGTGTTGCGGCTGTTATTTTAAGTGTATTAGCGATGACTGAAGGGATGATGAAAACGCTGCAACGTACAGGGTTAGATAATACGGTACTGGTGATGCGTGCGGGAGCAACATCAGAATTACAGAGTGTCATGTTTCCTGTTGAAGTAAATATATTGGCGAATCATCAAAAAATAATTAAAAATAATGAAGGAATAGCGCAAGTTTCAGCAGAGATGTTTGTGAATGCTGAAGTCGCGTTTATTTCTTATGTAGGTGAAACAAAACAAGAAAAGACAACGGCAAGTTTAGCATTGCGAGGAATAAGTGATGCGACTCAAAAATTTCGGCCTAACTTCCGTTTAGTTGAAGGAGATATGTTTGCAACGGGTGTACGTCAACTCATTATTGGCCAAGCGATAGCACGAAAAATGCCAGCGCTTACTGTTGGAAAGATTATTACTTTAGGCGGTGCACAATGGAAAATTAGCGGTATATTTTCAGATGGAAACAGTGTCTTTGAGTCTGAGTTGTGGGCAGATATTGGCATGGTACAAAGTGATTACCGCCGTGGTAATACTATTCAATCTATACGTTTAGCGTTAAAAAACATCAATGACTTGCCTACTTTAGAACGTGAGTGGAAGGAAGACCCTCGACTGAATATTCGCGTGCAAACTGAAAAACAATTTTTTGCAGATCAAGCCAGCAGTTTAACGCGTCTTATTCGCTGGTTAGGTTTTCCAATTGCAATAGTTATGGCGTTAGGCGCAATGGTTGCAGCACTTAATACTATGTATGCAGCAATAGCGAGTCGCTCTAAAGAAATAGCAACGCATAAGGCGATAGGTTTTAGTCCATTCGCGATTTCAACCTCGATTCTATGTGAGGCGCTGTTAATTGCTTTTGTTGGTGGGGTGTTCGGTATTTTACCTTTATATCTTGCTTTCGATGGCTGGACTGCTGCGACACAAAACGCCAGTAACTTAAGTCAAATGATGTTCAATTTTGATATTACGCTTTTGTTGATTATCAAAACCATGTCGTTAGCGCTATTTATTGGTTTATTAGGAGGACTATTACCTGCAATAAAAGCAATGCGTTTACCTGTTACTGAAGCGTTACGTGATTAGTTAAATACTCATCTCTTATAATCTCATCTCTGCTATCCAAAAGTCATCATTTTGAAAGTTATGACTTTTGGCACCTTTGATTTATGCGTATAAACGTTATTATTTTGCCAAGTAAATTGTCAATCATTCATAGACAAAACAAGGCAAATCACATGTTAAATAAGATAGCTCCATTGTTTCAGTTTTTACCACTTTCGTTATTCTCAATGATTGGGTTTTGGCAACCAGAAACGTCAAATCAAACTTGGTTACTGTCTTTTCAAGTGGCTGCTTTGGTTGGCTTTTTTCAATTGTTATTGATTTTTAAGCTGAAAATAATCATGAGTCGATTAATTCTCTCAGCCAATATTTATCTAATTTTAGGTGGATTAGCGTCATTTTTTCAACAGTGGTGGTATTTAGATTTTTATAATATTTTACAGGAAACGGCTATTTTTATTGTGATGATCTGTGTCGGCATTATTACGATGATGTGGTCAAAAAATAGTTTTGTGGGTATCGATAAAACGTTTGTTAAAGAAGTGGGGGAGCGCATTAGCATCAATAAAAAATCATCGTATTTATTTGTTGCTGTTTTGATATCGCTTATTTTATCTTTAATTTTTAAAGGGGATATTACGCTTTCAGCGGTTACTCCAATTATTTTTCTCGCACTATTTCAACGTTTTTTAGTTCATCAACATAATCAACAAAAGTCTTACAGCACCATCTAAAAAATTGATGTGCCATAAGTCATAGTTCAGGGCATTGAAAGTTATGACTTCTGGCACATGTTAAAGAAACACTTCAGCTTTAAACTAACTATGAATTAACGAGAAGCATGAATTAACAAACAACCTTATTTCAATAAAAATTAACTTACATACATAAAGGAATCATTATGATTTTCAAAAAATTAATATCTTTTTCAGCAACTGGTTTAGTGCTTGCCGCGGTAAGTTCATTGTCTATGATTATATTATTGAGCCAGCATGCTGTTGCTGCGGACTTAACAATAAGCATTAGTGATGTAGAAAAAGGTAAAGGGCACCTTATGATCGCTTTATATAAATCTGAAGAAGATTATAAAAGTGGCAAAGCAAGCTTTCACACAAAAGTTGCAGCATTAAATGGTAAAGAAACTGCGGTATTTGAGAACTTACCTGATGGCGAATATGCGATAAAAATGTATCAAGACGAGAACGACAATAACAAAATGGACTTCAATATGATGGGGATCCCGAAAGAAGGGTACGGTTTTAGTAATAATGTCGGGATGTTCGGTGCTCCAGAATATACAGAAGCTAAGTTTTCTGTAAAAGAAAGTACAGCAATTGAGATTGATTTATTTTAAAATCAAATGATTATGATTTATTGTTAAATGCGCATACTAAAAATTTAGTATGCTAATTTTTTATTTAGGTATTCATTTATGTTGATGTCATCACTTCATAAAGATTTACAAAAAGACTGGTTATTGCATTTTTCAGGTTTTATTACTTGGTCAGTTATTTGTTATTTGTCTTTAATTAACCTTAACTCTGGTAGTGAGTTTTTTTTAAAACTATCAGCTTTTATTGTTTTTTATTTTTCATTCGGATGTATCGTTTTTTCTGAAAAAAATCCTGAATCAATACTAAAAAAAGTCTTACTTGCCTTAGAAATTGTCACTGTTTTATTGCTGATTGCATATGATAGATATAATGTTGCTGCAATTTTATTAGTGCTTATTGCTACACAGTTACCTTCAATGTTCACACGAAAACAAGCATTATTGCTTATGTTTTTGGTTTCTGTTGTTCATTTCTGTATTGCTTATGACGGTAGTTTTATATCTTCTTTTTTTCAGGTTATTATTTATTTCATGTTACAAGTTTTTGGTTTTTCTGCCATCGAGACTGTTCGACGTGAAGAGAAAGCAAAGAAAGAATTAGCGGCTATTAATCAAGAGCTATTAGCAACACGTTTTATGCTTAAAGCCACTTCCCAAAAGCAAGAGCGATTGCGTATATCACGTGATTTGCATGATGTTATTGGTCATCAACTCACGGCTTTATCTTTGAATTTGGAAGTTGCTAAGCATAAAGTTTCACAAGAATTTAAACCTTTATTAGAAGAAAATTTGCAACTTGCCAAAACACTGTTAACAGACGTTAGACAAGTGGTAAAAGAAATGCGAGATCAAGAACAATTTAATCTGGTTTCGTCGCTGGAAAACCTCATTAATCAGTTACCGAATTGCCAGTTAAAGGTGATTTCATCTCCTGATATAAATTCTCTGCAACTAAAGCAACAATTAATGTTTTGTTTGCAAGAAGGAGTCAGTAATGCACTTCGCCACGGTAAAGCTAATTTATTTACCTTTACGAGTGAAAAAACTGACAACAATTTAATGATTGAATTATCAGATAATGGCTCAGCTAAGAAAACAAGTTCGAATTCAAGTTTTGGTAGTGGCTTAGCCGGTATGAAAGAACGGTTAATCGATTTTACTGGCGAAGTAGAACTTATAACGAATGAAAATGGCTGTACCTTAAAAATACACGTAGAGGATTGTTATGATTAATGTTGCTTTGGTTGATGATCAGCAGTTAGTTCGGCAAGGCATAGCAGGCTTACTGTCATTAAGTGATGATATTAGTATTCTTTGGCAAGCAGAGAATGGTGAGCATGCTCAACAAATGTTAGCTAGCGAGACTATGCCAGATGTGTTGCTACTCGATATTAGAATGCCAATAGTCAATGGCATTGAATTAGTCAAAGTATTGAGAAGCCAAGGGAGTACTTTACCCATCTTAATGCTAACAACCTTCGATGACAGTGAACTATTCATGCAAAGTTTGCAAGCAGGTGCAAATGGTTTTTTACTCAAAGATGTATCACTCGATAAGCTTGTAAATGCTGTGAAAACTTTAGCAGATGGTGGTTTTGTTGCAGAACCTGTAGTGATGAAACAACTCAATAAGGGCTTGGCTGACGTACCTGTAATTGAAGACTTGACTGAAAAAGAACGTCAAATTCTAAAATTACTTGCAGGCGGCTTTTCGAATAAAGAAATCGCAAATAGTATTTTTCTTGCGGAAGGAACCGTGAAAAATCACGTTTCAAATATATTGTCGAAACTTAATACCCGTGATAGAACTAGAGCGGTATTAATTGCATTGAATCAAGGTCTTATATGAGATATTAAACGCTAATCTTCTTGTCTATGAAACGCTTCTGTATCTTCAATATAATCTTGATAATCGTCTTCATCAATATCAAGTAATGTGAAAACCATATCTTGTATATAAGGCCAATCAGCACTGTCACGAAAGTGCTTATGGTTATGGACGATGTTTTCAGCCAATTTTAAGATCGCATAATAGAATTTTTGAACACGGGATCCCTTTAGG
>Ga0105350_10000275_pt1 | contig 35784 bp, 36 predicted proteins | sample EN1Hudsemesocosm_FD_83506 | JGI IMG/M metagenome (GOLD analysis project Ga0105350, IMG submission 83506) | Methane-oxidizing microbial communities from mesocosms in the Hudson Canyon - EN1E Hudson Canyon | ecosystem: Environmental > Aquatic > Marine > Cold seeps | place: Hudson Canyon... | reverse complement strand
TAATCGGCTTTTGAAGCAGTTTACTCAGATGCAAAAGATGATGAAAAAAATGTCTGGTGGAGGCATGAAAAAAATGATGCGCAATATGAAAGGCATGATGCCGCCAGGTGGCGCCGGCGGAATGTTACCACCTCGTTAGTAGTACATTTATATATCGCTAATACTAAAAAGGCTCATCATTTCTGATGAGCCTTTTTAGTATGTGGTGGAGCTGGCGGGACTCGAACCCGCGTCCAAAAAACGTCAACTGTCGGTACTACATGCTTATTTTGTCTTTTATTTAACTACGTGGAACTCCGACAAACAGGATTTCGTTGCAGCTGGCCTAATACTATTTCGCGGTTCACCCTTAGACAAGGTTCCCTCGCTATCCTGCTGGGATGACCTTCCGAACCTCTACTAGCAGAAAGAGTATGAGTGGAAGGGCACTGCCGGGTATTAAGCGGCTAGTGCGTAGTTTTCGTCGTTTGCGACTATTTAAATGCGGCTTTTATAGAGGCAAACCGCTCCTCTGCATGCACCTAAAGCGTCTAGAGTCTTGTCGAATCCAAAATCAGCCCCAAGGTGTTGGTTGCAAACCACCAACCAGAGCATTATAGCATAGGCCAGTCAGCTGTGAATACAGTGTTTATGCAAATGTTGTTACAAACCTTGTTTGAGATCAATTAAACCCTATATATTGCTTACAAATCGTTCAGAGCCAATAAACCTCATATGACATCTTCAATATTTACCGCATTTACGTTGCCCAATGGCCAAGTAATAAAAAATCGCTTAGTGAAAGCGGCAATGGAAGAGAATTTAGCTAACGTTGAACATTTACCAGACACTGTGCTTAAACGCCTTTATAAAGCGTGGGCCGATGGCGGAGTGGGGTTAATCATTACTGGAAATGTGATGATCGATCATTTAGCCATGACTGGGCCAGGTGGTGTGGTATTAGAACAAGATACTGATTTAAAACCTTTTATTGATTTGGCGCAGTTGTCACAAAGCAATGACACTAAAATTTGGATGCAAATAAACCACCCCGGAAGGCAAGTATTCAAAAAGATGGGCGGTAAGGTGTTGTCTCCTTCTGATGTGGCGCTGGATATGGGCAAACATTCCGCGATGTTTTCTACTCCTAAACCAATGGACCAGACGGAAATTGATGATGTTATTCAGAGATTTACCATTACTGCTAATAGAGCCGAAGAAGCCGGTTTTGATGGGGTTGAAATTCATGCCGCTCATGGTTATTTACTCGCCCAGTTTTTATCACCACTGACCAATAAAAGACAGGACCAATGGGGCGGTAGCCTAGAGAATCGTGCTCGTTTGTTGCTTGAAGTAGTGAAGTCAGTTAAAGCAGCATGTAGTGATAGTTTTGCTATTGCGGTCAAACTTAATTCGGCTGATTTTCAACGTGGTGGTTTTGACATTGAAGACGCGGAACAAGTCGTAAAAATGTTAGGCGAATTGAACATTGATTTAGTGGAATTGTCGGGTGGCAGTTACGAAGCACCGGCTATGCAAGGACGCACTGCAGATAACAGAACATTAGCAAGAGAAGCTTATTTTTTGGAGTTTGCTAGCAAAATAGCTGAAAACGTATCTGTACCCATTATGACCACTGGTGGAGTGCGTCGTTATGATGTGGCTAAGCAAGTAATTGATAATGGTATGCACTTAGTGGGAATGGCCAGTGCGCTAGCATTGACACCCGACTTACCAAACAAATGGCAACAAGACTCAACGATATTGGGGCATATACCTATAGTTGATTGGAAGGACAAAACGCTGAGTGGTTTAGCCACTATGGCTTTGGTTAAGCAACAGCTGCGACGAATTGGATCAGGTAAATCTCCTAATTTATCTGCATCCCCTGTGTGGGCATTAATTACTGATCAAGTACGTGCAGCCAAATTAACTAAGCGTTATAAAAAGCAGCACAAAATTTAGAATCGAAGAGATAAACAACTTAGTCCACCATCTAATTTTTGAAATTCTGACATAGCGATTTCTCGGGTTTTATACCCGAGTTGCTGAATAGCTTTTAATGCTTTGGGAAACCCTTTAGGCACGAGTACTGTGCCATTGATCCACACGCTATTGGCAGCGTAACTTTCATCTGCATCAATTTCGATTCGGTTAAATTGGGCAAAGTCTGGGTGTGAGTTCATTTCACCAAAGGTCAGTAAATTATTATCTTCTAGATAACTTAATCCTGTCTTGAGATGCAACAACTCGGACATTTCAACCATTGATCCGGTTGAGTTGTGTGTGTTGAGTATGGCAATTAGTTGTTCAGCACCTTGGGAGTTGGTACGATCTGACAATCCGATATAAAAATGGCTACCTACCATCATAATATCGCCTGCTTCAACATGACCGGGTAAGGTAATTTGCTCTAGATTGGGGTAGAACTGCTGTACAGATGATTGAATATGTTGCACTTCACCTCGGCGACTTGTCGCACCTGGATGTGTGAGAATGGCACAATGAGGTGTTAATAAAGCCACATCTTCAACAAAACACGAATCTGGATATTCTTCGAGCGAAGGTAGTATGGTGACTTTAAGACCACATTCTATTAAGGCCGCAATATAGTCTTCATGCTGTATGCATGCCAAAGTAAAATCAGGTAATCCCATATCTGCTTCAGTCAAACCATCCAACATCGCTTTACAAGGTTTGCGTACAATTGCTTGTGTGAACATAACTATTCCTAAATTTATTGATATAAAACCCACGCACCCAGAATGGCAAGCATAGAAAAAACGCACGCTAATAAGGCAATTGAGAATTGGATATAACTAAGTGGTTGCCCCTGTTTGTGATCTTGCCATTGTAGTTTAATACTCGCAAGTCCAGTGGCAAGGTACACAATTAATGCTGCAAAAGTGGCAATGATCAACAAGTATTCAAAACCGTTCATCAGGGTCTTACTCGAATTTAAAAATAGCAATGTTATGGCGATAACAGCGCAACAAACTAGCGCTCGAATTGGCGTGCCTTGCTTATTTTGTTGACTAAAATAGCTGGGGAATATCTTATCTCTTGCCCCTGCGAGTAAAATCGAACCGGCTATCAAAATACACACGTTTAAGGTGCCTGCAATAGCAAACAGAGCTCCTATAGTGATAATGATGGCGCCTGTGTCACCAATGATAAGTCTTGCAGCGTCAGCAAAAGGAGACGCAGAGTTTTGCAGATCACCTAACGGCATAATTGACATAATACCCAACATAGCAATGACGTATACAGCTAACGCTGTCAGTGTGCCTAATATGGAAGCCCGAGGTATAGTTTTTTTAGGATCTATTGTGTCTTCAGCAGGTAATGTGGCGGATTCTACGCCAATAAATGCCCACATAATCAGTAAACATAAGGCGGCTACCATTTTGAATATATTACTATCGTCTGGATTAACGGCTGGAATCTCTGTGACTTCTCCAAACAAGATCCCAGCCAGACCTATCAGTAATAATGGTAGGATTTTTATGATGGTGGTGATCAGTTGCACGGCGCTGGCTTCGCGTACACCCCAAAGATTAATCGCAGTAAAAAACAGAATGATTAAAATAGAAAAAATTGTACTGTACAGTGGCTCACTCGCCAAAATTGGCAGATAATTTTGACTGTATCCTGAAAATGAAAGGGCAATAGCAGCCACTGAACTTACCAATGAAATCCAATATCCCCAGCCGACTATTGCGGCGGGGATCTTTCCAAATGCTTGTTGTACAAAAAAGTAAGGGCCACCCAATCCTGACTGGCGGGCAGATAGGTAACTGTAGCTCAACGCTAAACACATGGCTCCAAAACCTGTAACAGCCCAGCCTATAAAGCTAAAACTACCATAAGAAGCAAGTAAGGCTGGTAATGTGAATATACCTGAGCCAATCATCATGCCTGCAACCAAAGCCCAAGATCGCCAAATCCCAATGGATTTTTTCATAGGGGTCTTATTGTAGATTGTGATTAAACAGACACTACAGTAACAATGAGGTTGGTTATACTGATATCAGTAAATGAATGACTAAAAAAATTAGCCATTATTTGTTTCTAAGCCATGATGAAATTAAGCTTTATGTTTCATCATACGTTCTTTATCACGGGCCCAATCACGGTCTTTCACTGCGTCTCGTTTATCGTGTTCGTGTTTACCTTTACCTAGGCATACCTCGACTTTGACCCAGTTTTTCTTCCAATACATGGCGGTTGTTATGATCGAATACCCTTGGCGTTCGACCGAGCCAATTAACTTGTCTAACTCGCGTTTTTTGAGCAGCAATTTACGCTTGCGCGTGTCATCACAAACCACGTGGCTAGACGCTTGATTTAGTGGTTGAATAGATGAGCCAATAAGAAAGGCTTCACCCTTTTCAATAGTGACGTAACTTTCTGAAATATTAACTTTACCAGAGCGAATGCTTTTTACTTCCCAGCCTTGCAATGCCATACCGCATTCGAATTTATCTTCAAGGATGTATTGGTGGCGGGCTTTTTTATTCAGCGCAATGGTGTTATCTGTGGTTTTTGACTTCTTTTTATTCATGGGGCGGTATTATAGAGATTGTATGAAGTGGCACAACAAAAATTCCACTGTATTGTAAAGTTATTAGGTTATTAGCATCGAGGATGTTTGTTTGGATGCTAAACCTTTACTTTTTTCAGGTTGCTTGAATACATATTGATAAAAATTTAGACGACAAATGAAAGATCAACAGACCCTTTTAAACTTATGTTAATCTACAGCGGATTTTTTGGCTCGGGTAGAATAGGAGAGTAAATGGGCAACGTAACACGCAGCGCTTTGATTGCCTATAGTGCTGAGTCTATGTTCGATTTGATTAACGATGTTGAGCAATATCCAAAATTTATCCCCGGTTGTGCGGATACCAAAGTGTTAGAGCAAGATGACGATAATATGCGGGCATCACTGTTTATTTCAAAAGCGGGTGTAAGACAATGGTTTACTACCCACAATACTTTAAAGCGCGGTGAATCAATTAATATGAATTTAGTTGATGGCCCCTTTTCGAAATTATCGGGTGGTTGGACAATTAAACCTCTGAGTGAATCGGCTTGTAAAATCGAACTGAATCTAGATTTTGCATTTTCCAGTAAATTAGCGGAAATGGCCTTTGGCAAGGTGTTTAATTCTATTGCAGCTAATATGGTGGTGGCTTTTACTGAACGCGCCAAACAGATTTATGGATAATAATGTATGACAGACCAACAAATATCCCTTGAAGTGGCTTACGCTACACCAGAAAAACAAGCTTTGCTTGAAGTCGTAGTTGAACAAGGCACAACCGTTAAACAAGCTATTTTGGCTTCGGGTATTGTAAAACGTTTTCCGGATATCGATCTTGAAGTTTTAAAAGTAGGTATTTGGAATCGAACCTGTAAATTGACCGACCTACCCAAAAAAGGCGACAGAATTGAGATTTACCGTCCGTTGATTGCCGATCCTAAAGAAGCCAGGCGCCGCCGCGCTGAAAAAGCAGTTGATGAAGGCCGGGCAAATAAGGTGACGGGAGGAAGGGCAAAAGTTTTATTGGCTAAATAATAGAAAGCGATCATAATTTACCCCGAATGAGGAGTGAATTATGAAAGTGCCAATTATACCGGATAACGAAACTGAACGTCTTTGTTCTTTGTACAATCTTGCTATTCTGGATACTGCTCCTGAGCAACGTTATGATTATATTCCCGAGAAAGTAAAAAGTTATTTTAATGTTCCTATAGCGTTGATCAGTTTAGTTGACTGCGAGCGCCAATGGTTTAAATCTAGTCAAGGTCTTGATGCAACAGAAACATCTCGTGAAATTTCATTTTGTGGACATGCAATAAATCAAAATGGGGTATACATGGTAAATGATACTTTTGAGGATGAAAGGTTTAGTGATAATCCTCTTGTCATCGGTGAACCCTTTATTCGTTTTTATGCTGGGGCTCCGATTAAATCAGATGAGGGCTATTCAATTGGGACCTTATGTATAATTGATACTTCTCCTCGGATCTTGACTGAAAACGATCAGGTGTTGCTCAGAGAGTTTGCTGACATGGTTGAGAGGGAACTAAATGTACCAGATGAGACCAGAAACTAATCAAAATTAGTTTGTAAAACAGCCCTATACCCCCTCAATATTTCCACTTTAAGTCTAGCCAGTGCTGCATGTTGAATAAGGCGCGTCGCTTGCGTCCGCGCCATAAGATAATTAACGGGTGTTTTTAAAATTGGCTAAAATATTACAATTCGTAAAAAGCATCCACTAACTTGCCAATTTTCACATCTTTCACTATTTTGTGACTGTTCATTAAGGTTTCAACAGACGTTCTATCTTCTTCTGTAGCATTGCCATAACGATCTGCTGATGTGACAAATCCTTCGAATGTCTCACTGTCATTCTCAATTGTCATATAAAGATGTTGGCTACTGACTAATTCTTCCAAACTATCAAAAAACAGTCCGTAATCGGCTTCTGATGCTTTGTCTAATGTACAGCTAAACTCAAAGCCTAAAATGGCCCATTCGTCTAAATGCATTTTTTTTCTTTGACGTCTGTTTCTGGTGATTTCTTGTGACATTATATATACCTGTATAAGCTAAAATTGATGAAGAGCAATCACCTGTAACACACTGTTATTTATCAGCGCCACGTGATTATTGCGCGCATACTACCAGCTTTTGCAGTGCCATATTGAAAGAAAAACAAAAGCTGACAGGTGATGGGTTATAATGGCTAAAATGATGAGAAAAGTTGTTTAATCTCAGTTCAATCACTTCTACTTTTAAACGAAGACATTTCAATGAATAAACAAAAAAAATTAAAGCAAATACACGAAAAGCGCCTCAAAGCGGCCAAAGCTAAACGTAACCCTAACAAGAAGGCCCCGTATATTTCCAAAGCTGATAGGGAAAAGCTAGAAAATATAGAACAGTTAGAAACGCCTTTATCTGATTGATAAAAGCCAACATATAAGAGCTGTGAGTGACTAACGGTTTGTCATCAGTTCATTAATTTAAAGCTATTAAAATCGCAACCCTAAAGCCTCACATATAAACTTTTGCAATGGTTGTGCACGTCCAAAGCGACTGGCCACCATTTTGCAAAAGTCATCTTGATACAAATCACTTTCCTTTAATTGGCATATCCCTATAAAGTCTTTGCGTTTTATTTCCTCAATAAGGTCATGTTCTTTATCATACCCTTTAGGTGGACGAGTGAGTTTAGTACCAGCAAGTTCGAAATACTCGGCAAAGGGTTCATGTTCAATGGCATCGAGGTAAGGGCCGGGTTTGGTCACAATATGATCGCGAATGGCAGCCAGAGAGTCGCGGTCTGGATGCCAGGTGCCCACTCCTAGAAAAATATCATCTGCTGCGATATGTAAATAAAATCTTGGAGCGTGTACATCCTTGCCGACTTCATGGCGAAACTGTATGCCAACGTTGGTTTTGTATGGAGATTTATCTTTTGAGACGTCGTCTCGATAGATGCGCATAAGCGAACCTCCTACTTTTTTAGGACTGGCTTCGTAGTGCGGGGAGATCAACCTGATCCACTGATCCATTTGCTCTATAAAGGCCAATGCAGGTGTACGAACATGGTCTTCATATTGCTGTTTATGATCGTTAAACCAGTCACGTTGGTTATTGGCTTGAAGATCCCTTAAGAACTTAAGTAATGATGGTTCAAAATGAGTGAACATAAATTTTTTCCTTAGAGCACGGGATTACGTCAGTTGATATTTCGAAAGCTCAACAGCTCCTAGTACTTTTTACGTTGTAAACCGGTTGTCGCTAAAATTTTGGCTGAAATTTCTTCTATTGAAAACTTCGTACTATTTAGAAACGGGATTTTTTCTTTGCGGTATAGGTTTTCTACTTCTCGTAATTCCATACGACATTGCTGCAACGATGCGTATTTGCTATTCGCGCGTCGTTCTGAGCGAATTTGATGCAATCTGTCTGCTTGGATTGTTAATCCAAACAATTTGTCCTTAAAGCGTCGCAAAGATGCGGGTAAACGTAAGATGTCACCCATGTCGTCTTCGGTAAAGGGATAATTAGCTGCTTTAATACCGTATTGTAGTGCTAAATATAAGCTTGTTGGAGTTTTGCCAGATCGAGACACGCCGACTAAAATGATATCTGCTTCGTGATAATCTTTGAGATTAGAACCATCATCGTTTGCCAAAGCATAGTTGACCGCTTCAATTCGAATATCGTAGGTTTTTTCATGAATACTGTGAGTTCTATGTTTTTCTGGCTTTGACGGCACCCCCAACACTTTTTCCAATGGCGCAACAAATTGATCAAGAAAATTGTAATTAATGCCCACTGATTTTGAGACAATCTTGCGTACTTCAATATTGACGATAGTGTAAAACACTAAAGGTCTCTGATTGTCATCTTGAAAACTTTCAGATATTTTTCGAACCACCTCTTCGGCGTGATCAGCGGTTTCGACGAAGGGAATAGTGATGTGTTTAAACTCAATCGTAAACAGGGAGAGCAATGCGTGGCCAAAAACTTCTGCAGTAATGGCCGTTCCGTCTGAAATATAATAGGCAGTTCTCACAACATTTCCTTAACATTGGTGTAATTTAATTACGAAACACAATTAAATTTTACTTTCGGGATAACAACATTCTAAAATCCCCTATACAAAAGTAAAGACGTTATAAGGATGTCGTTTTTTATACTGTTTTTAATAATTTTTACTAAGTCAATTTACATAAACTAACACGATTAAATTACCAAACAATCATTTGGAGAAAGTAAGAATGCAAGAACACGTTTTGTGGTACCAACAATTAGGAATGGGAGATGTTGGCGTAGTTGGAGGCAAAAACGCGTCCTTGGGCGAGATGATTTCAAATTTAGCCAATGCAGGAGTGCAAGTACCTGGAGGATTTGCGACTACTGCTCATGCATTTAATTTATTTCTCGAACAAAGTGGCTTAGAAGCGCGCATTCATGTTTTGTTAGACGAACTAGATGTAGAGGACATTGCAGCATTAGGTAAAGCTGGTGAAACCATTCGTAATTGGATTATTGAGACTCCTTTTCTGCCTGAGTTAGAAAGTGCCATACGCGGTGCATTTGAAACGTTACAGGGTGAAGCGGGTGATGAAGCGTCTTTTGCGGTGCGCTCTTCAGCAACAGCGGAAGACATGCCAGACGCCTCTTTTGCAGGCCAACAAGAAACCTTTTTAAACGTTAAAGGTTACGACTCTGTAATGGTCGCAATCAAACACGTATTTGCTTCATTGTTTAACGACAGAGCTATTTCTTATCGTGTGCATCAGGGTTACGACCACAAAGGTGTGGCTTTATCAGCAGGCATTCAACGTATGGTGCGCAGTGACTGTTCAGCCTCAGGTGTGATGTTTTCTATTGATACGGAGTCTGGTTTTGAAGATGTTGTTTTTATTACTTCATCTTATGGCTTAGGCGAAATGGTAGTGCAAGGAGCGGTTAATCCAGACGAGTTTTATGTACACAAACCAACCTTGGCAAAAGGTTTTCCAGCTGTAGTGCGCAGAAACCTTGGTAGTAAACTTACCAAGATGATTTATTCAGAAGACTTAGAACACGGTAAACAAGTTGAAATTGTCGATATTGATGCCGCAGATAGCCGTCAGTTTTCACTGACTGACGATGAAATAATGGAATTGGCTAAACAGGCCGTCATTATTGAAAAACATTATAAACGCCCTATGGACATCGAATGGGCCAAAGATGGCATAGATGGCAAATTGTATATAGTGCAAGCCCGTCCAGAAACTGTTCGAAGTCGTGAAGACATGCAGGTTATAGAGCGCTTTATGCTTAAAGGTAAAGCTAAAACTGTGTGTGAAGGACGTGCGATTGGCCATAAAATTGGTGCAGGTGTTGCTAAAGTGCTCAAAGGCGTGGAAGAGATGGATAAAATCCAGCCGGGCGATGTGTTAGTGACCGATATGACAGATCCCGATTGGGAACCGATTATGAAAAAAGCCTCGGCGATTGTTACCAATCGTGGTGGTAGAACTTGTCATGCGGCTATTATTGCTCGCGAATTAGGTATTCCCGCTGTAGTAGGTTGTGGCAATGCGACTGCCTCGATTGAAAACGGTGATAAAATCACTGTGTCATGTGCAGAGGGTGATACAGGGTTTATATACGGCGATGTGCTTGATTTTGATGTGGTTACTTCACGCATTGATTCAATGCCAGAAATCCCACTCAAAGTAATGATGAACGTTGGCAACCCTGACAGAGCATTTGATTTTGCTCGTTTACCTCATGCTGGTGTGGGTTTGGCACGACTTGAATTTATTATCAATCGTATGATTGGTGTTCACCCCAAAGCGTTACTTAATTTTGATGAACAGCCTGATGAATTAAAAGAAGAAATCAACGATATTATTGTGGGTTATGCTTCACCCGTTGAGTTCTACATCGAAAAGTTGGTTGAAGGTATCTCAACCATCGCTTCGGCCTTTTCACCTGAAAAAGTCATAGTGCGTATGTCTGACTTTAAATCGAATGAATACTTTAACTTAGTGGGCGGTTACCAATACGAACCGGATGAAGAAAATCCAATGTTAGGTTTCCGCGGTGCCAGTCGCTATATTTCAGAAGATTTCCGTGAATGTTTTGCTTTGGAATGTGAAGCGATAAAACGGGTTCGTAATAAAATGGGCTTAACTAACGTTGAGATAATGATCCCCTTTGTGCGTACCCTTGAAGAAGGCGCAAAAGTAATAGAGTTACTTGGTGAAGAAGGCTTAGTGCAAGGCGAAAATGGCTTACGGGTTATTATGATGTGTGAGCTACCTTCGAATGCACTTTTGGCTGATCAATTCCTTGATATGTTTTATGGTTTCTCAATTGGCTCCAACGATTTAACTCAGTTAACCTTAGGTCTAGACCGAGATTCAGGTTTGATTGCTCATCTGTTTGATGAACGTAATCCTGCGGTTAAAGCATTGTTATCCATGGCAATTCAAGCAGCTAAGAAACGTGGAAAGTATGTGGGGATCTGTGGTCAAGGCCCGTCAGACCACGAAGATTTGGCCCAATGGTTGGTGGAGCAAGGTATAAATAGTGTCTCGCTCAATCCAGATACAGTAGTCGAAACTTGGTTATACCTGGGTGAAAAACACGGGTAACTGACAACACCTTAGATCAAAAAAGCCGCTAGGAATTAACTTAAGCGGCTTTTTATTCTGTGTTTTGAAGCACTAATTTTTTAATTTTCTATCCAGTAATATTTTATCTAGTTTGCGTGCCGACTTTGACATGGTGTTTTGGCACGTGCGCAACCAATCTCTAGCTTTAGGGACATCATAACTAAGCATTATTAGCCCTAGTAATAATACAAACATAGAGCCTGGTAGAATAAAAAATATAACGCCAAATGCGGCCAATAATGCACCAAATGCGATACGTAATTTTTTCTTCATGATTGCCACCTTGTGTGGATTGATATTACTTTTATGTTATTAAGAATATACCAATTAATTTTTTCTGAAAATTTGAATTGTTACAAACTATATATATCGAACTCGGATTATCTATCATATATGAGAAATCATTTGGCTTAATGTCAAAGTGATATAGAGCAAGGATGATCATTTTAGGTATAATTGCCGTTCTATTTTATATTATCAATTACTGAATTACCCCTATGCTGCCAGTGTTAGACCCTCAAGCTCTTATTGAAAGTAACTATCAGGACTTTTTGACCGATTTGGCGAAGTCGACTTTTTCTGGTGATGTTGAATATAGTTATTCCAGCCGTTTAGCGGTATCTACCGACAATTCAATTTATCAGCAACTTCCTCAGGCGGTGGTGTTCCCCAAAAATATTGAAGATTTATCACTCATTGGTAAAACAGCTAATCCTTATCGAGACGTGAAGTTTTCTGCCAGAGGCGGTGGTACTGGCACCAACGGACAATCACTTACCAGTGGAATCGTTGTGGATGTGTCGCGTTATATGAATCAAGTTTTAGAAGTGAACGCTGAGCAAAACTGGGCAAGAGTGCAGGCCGGGGTGGTGAAAGACCAATTAAATGATGTATTAAAACCATTGGGATTCTTTTTTGCGCCAGACTTGTCTACCAGTAATCGGGCAACAGTAGGTGGCATGATCAGCACCGACGCTTCAGGGCAGGGATCCCTTGTATACGGAAAAACCAGTGATCACATATTGGCTCTAACATCAGTTATGGCTGATGGCACTATTTTAAATACTGCTCCGATGGCTATAGATGAAGCCAAAGTTTTGAGCCAAAAATATACGCCAATAGCGAAAATAACTCAGCAGTTACTTGATACTTGTTTAGGTAAGCGGCAGCAGATTATAGACAAGTTTCCTCGCCTGAATCGTTTTTTAACAGGTTACGATTTAGAAAACACATTGAATCATGATTTAACTGAGTTAGATATTAGTCGTGTTATTACAGGTTCAGAAGGCTCCCTTGTTTTTGTGGCTGAGGCCAAGGTAAACATTTCACCTATTGCCAATTTTAAAGCATTGGTCAATGTTAAGTACAACTCTTTTGAATCAGCGTTAAGACATGCACCTAGTATGGTAGCGGCTAATGCTACATCAGTTGAAACAGTAGACAGTAATGTGCTTAACCTCGCTAAGCAGGACATTATTTGGCATTCAGTTGAAAGTTTGATTACCGAAGTTGAGGGTAAAACAGTACTTGGTCTTAATATGGTTGAGTATAACAGTAATGATCAAGCTGACATTGAGCAAAAAATAGCCGCTTTGAGTGCTAATTTAGATGCTGCAGAGAATCTAGGTGTGATTGGTTATCAAGTTACCTATGACCGCTCAGACATTCAAAAAATTTATGCTATGCGTAAGAAGTCAGTGGGTATTTTGGGCAAAACAAAAGGCGCTAAAAAACCCATTGCTTTTGTTGAAGATACGGCTGTTCCGCCAGAAAATTTAGCCGACTTTATTATGGAGTTTCGCGCCTTATTAGATAGCCATGGATTGAAGTACGGTATGTTTGGCCATGTGGATGCTGGGGTATTACATGTGCGCCCAGCGCTAGATATGTGCGATCCTGAACAAGAGGCGATGGTGCCAAAAATTTCAGATCAAGTGGTGGCACTTGTCGCCAAATATGGTGGTTTGATATGGGGTGAACATGGCAAAGGTTATCGTAGTGAGTATGGTCCACAGTTTTTTGGTCAGGAGTTATTTACAGAGCTGAGAAAAATTAAAACAGCCTTTGATCCGCATAACAAAATGAATCCCGGAAAAATTTGTACTCCAATAGATTCAAGTGAGTCCTTAGTAACCGTATCTGATCAAAAACGTGGAGAGTTTGATAGGCAAATTCCTATCGAGGTTAGAACATCCTTTGAACCTGCCATGAGTTGTAACGGTAATGGTTTATGTTTTAATTATGATACGACTTCACCCATGTGCCCCTCTTTTAAAATTACTGGTGATAGGCGTCATAGTCCTAAAGGCCGAGCCAGTATGGTGCGTGAGTGGCTTAGATTATTGTCAAAACAGAATATTGACGTTAATGCCCTTGAACATAACGAAGATCCACCCAGTTGGTTTGAGCGTTTTAGGAATAGCACAGATAAAAAGATTGCTAATGACTTTTCACACGAAGTATTAGAAGTGATGGAAGGATGTTTGGCCTGTAAAGCTTGCTCTAGCCAATGTCCGGTCAGTGTTGATGTGCCAAGTTTCAGATCGCGTTTTTTAAGTATCTATTATCAGCGTTACATGCGACCGGCCAAGGACCACTTAGTAGGTAATATTGAAAAGATGGCTCCATTGATGGCTAAAGCGCCTGGGTTTATCAATTTTTTCTTGCGCCAAAATTGGGTTAATCAAGTTATACGTAAATCTGTGGGTTATATCGATACACCCATTTTGTCACAGCCAACGCTTAGTCAAAGGTTGAATAATAACAACGCTGTACACTTTAACTTAGCCGCGTTGCAGGCATTAAGCCCTGAGCAACTAGCGAAAAAAGTCTGTATTGTGCAAGATCCCTTTACCAGCTTTTATGATGCCCAAGTGGTTGAGTCCTTAGTGACATTGATCACTAAATTAGGCTACGAAGCTGTTTTGTTACCTTTTATGCCAAACGGCAAACCTCAACATGTAAAAGGCTTTTTAAAGGAATTTGCACATACCGCAAAAACGGCGGCAGAACTTTTGAATCAACTAGATGCTTTGAATCTACCAATGATTGGCGTCGATCCGTCTATGGTACTGTGTTATCGCGACGAATATAGCAAAGTGCTAGGTGAAAGCCGTGGAGAGTTTAAAGTACAACTGGTTCACGAGTGGTTAATACAACTTGAACTGCCCAAAGTGAATCCAGGTAAAACCCAAAACTATGCACTGTTTGGCCATTGCAGCGAAAAAACAGCGTTGCCTACCAGTGAAAAACAGTGGCAACAGATATTCCAAAAAACAGGCTTAAATTTATCGGCGGTGTCAGTAGGGTGTTGCGGTATGGCCGGAACTTTTGGCCACGAAGCAAGTCATTTGCATGAGTCTACTGGTATTTATCAATTAAGTTGGCAACAAGCTGTGAGTCAATTTGAACCAGAACAAATAGTAGCTACCGGGTATTCATGTCGTAGTCAGGTGGCCAGGTTTGAAGAATTTAAACCGAAACATCCGTTACAAGTATTGGCAATGAGTTTCGAATAATGTGAGGAAAAGCCGCTAGGGCAAAGATTAGATTAATCTACTGCTATTAATTCTACTCTTACCCTAGTGCGTAAGTTCTACTCTTTCGAGTGTAAAGTCTTTAAGGCTGCACAACATACCTTGTCGCGCGACACCTGCATCCATAAACACTGTACCGACTGGACGGAATCCCTGTTGTTGATAATAGTTAACACCTTCCAACTCACACTGTACTAAGACATCCTGCAGACCATGCTGCCGGGCGATATTAAGCAATGCATTAAAGAGTGCTTGATATACTTCTGGGCCTCTAAATTCGGGCTCAACCGCTATGCGACCTATTTCTCCTGAGGGAGTAATACGACCAGTCGCTACTTCTTGATTGTGTTCGTTCACCACTAATACATGAAATGCAATGCTATCTTGATGATCAAACTCGTATTCCGCTGGAATACGCCATTGGCAAACAAATACTTTTTCTCTAATCTTTTTAAGTTTGTGTTGTTCGTTCCCCCAATCGACGTTTTTCGCAATAAACGTCATGTGGTCTCTCCTAGTAATAATACCCTTAGGTATTTTAATCATCAGGATACCAATACCCTGAATTAACCAGTGTAGTGACTAATTGTGTAAAAAAAATACTACTTTGGTATACATTTGCATTTTTGAGATGAAAAATCGGGCAATTTAGAAAGTCTATGACTAACTCTTTGTCTTCGAGTGGCACTGAAAATGCTTCGCCTTGGATATAAAAGATAAATTCTTGAATACTGGAGGATTGTTGTTCAACAAAAACTGCCTTAATGCCAGGGCTTCGAAAAAATTGCACTCCTGTCTTCAGCTTTTCTGCAATTTCTTGATCTGTAAATTGTTGTATGTCTTGTTCTTCAAACTCTTGTTTTTCAACACTTTGACTTAAGAATTGGGCAGTCCAATTAGAAAACTGATCGGTTTCTAACAGTTGTTGTAACATGAGCCTAAACCTTGCAACTTCTTGTAGTTTTATTTCACCACTGAAATCTCGAAGTACGAGTTCTTTATCAGTATAACGCTCATTAAATAGCTCGTTATCAATGGCGTAGTCAGCTAAAGATGACAACATTTCTTGTTGAGAAGGCGCGCGAAAACCAACTGAATAATTTAGGCATTCTTCTAGAGCCTCGCCGTTATGGGGATGGTTGGCCGGAATGTATATGATGTCTCCCGGTAATAGAACTTGATCGATAACGGGTTCAAAACCAGTAATTTGCGATAAGTCTTTATGCGGGCGGACTGATTCAAAGTTTCCTGGTAAGCCAACCTGCCAGCGCCTTGATCCTTTGCCTTGAATGATAAATACATCGTATTGGTCGAGATGTGGGCCAACGCCTGCCTGTTTATTTGAAAAACTCACCATCAGGTCGTCCATTCGCCAGTGAGGGATAAAATCAAAGGCTCGCATCAGTTCGTCTGCTTCGGGAATAAAGTGGTCTACCGACTGCACCAATAAACTCCAAGCACCTAAACAGTATTGATTAATGTCTTCAAATGGCCCGTGACTCACCTGCCATGATTCCAATGTTTTACTGACTATCCTTGAATCAACTGATGGTTCTTGGCTTAAACCGGCTAAGTCGTTTTCATCTAGAGGATCAATGAAATCGGCGAAACCTTGTTTGATTACCAGCGGTTTCTTTTGCCAGTATTGGCTAAGAAATTGTTTTATGTCGATATTATTTAACGAGTACATGTGTCTCCAAGTTATTTTTTCTGCCTAATAACCAATAAGTTGTTACCCATCCCACTCCCTTAACGTCTACACCTCCGCGTTTATTGAAACGAAAATGCGCTTTGGTGAGTTCGTAGGTGGATTCTGTGGTTTGAATTCTATTACATAAACCATGACTTTCCATACGTGAAGCTAAATTAACAGCCTCGCCCCATAGGTCATAGCTGAATTTGTTTTTGCCAATGACCCCAGCAACCACTTCACCACACCCTATTCCAATTCGTAAACCAGTGTGTAAATGATATTTTTTGCAAATACCATCAAATGCATCTTGCATATCAAGGGCACAGTGACAGCATTGAGAGGCATGAATTGAATTAATAACAGGTAAACCTCCGGCCACCATATAACCATCACCGCTGGTTTTTATTTTTTCTAAACCGTATTTTTGAGTCAGTGTATCGAATAAACAAAACACTTCATTCAATAGGCCAATAAGCTGTTGTGGCGAAAGGTTTTTGCACAGCGGAGTGAAGTTTTGGATGTCGGCAAATAAAATACTAACCTGTTCAAAATAGTCGGCAATTAAAGTAGGAGAACTCTTTAACCTTTGAGCAATACTGCTGGGTAAAATATTCAGAAGAAGACGTTCAGAACGGTTCTTTTCTTCTGCCAGTTTTTGCCAACTACGATTGACATTTTTCCACAGATGAAAGCTACACAATAGGCAAGACAGAGCAAACAAGCTGGCACATGACAGTCTAAATACTTGCTGGTGTAAGGATGTTGATTGGAGGTCGAGCGGAAAATTAAACCTGACTTCAAAACCTACAAATAGTAAACACAGACTAGCTATCACCAAGACCATTATTGTTTTTTCATTTTCATAAAAAAAGAACGGGCTGATAAAAACAGCTAATAGAAAAAAGTACTGAATATTCAGATTGGTTTGCCAAAGTAAACAGGACAGAAAAATATCAAGGGTATAAATGAAAATCAGCAATATCTTAGCCGATTTGTAAACCTTGAGAGTGTTTAAGATAGGAACAGTTGTTAGTAAAATGACAGTACTAAATACAATTGTTAATTCGTACCAAGCTGTATCATCCCAGAAATAAATGGCAGTGGGTAGTTGCAATAAAGAAACACAAATAACCAAGATTGCTACAATATTGGTCAAACGAACTGGATTGATGTTTTCGGAAGGTTGTGGGGTGATGCCAGCATTAACCCATACTTTTAGGGCTGTTGTAACCATTTTTAAATCCCTTTAAAAATTGGAGTGAAAACTAAGTGTAGTTCACTCCATCATTTTTGGGATGCAGATTTAAACTGCCGGTTTGCTCAGGCTTAACCAGTATTGAAGCTATTTTTCTAACTGTTCAACAAACTCAATTGCTCGGCCAATATAATTGGCTGGGCTAAGTGTTTTAAGTTGTGCCTTGGCATTATCGGGTAGCGCTAAAGTATCGATGAAATCAGCCATTATTTGTTGGTTGATTTTTTTACCGCGAGTTAACTCTTTAAGTTTTTCGTAAGGTTTTTCAATACCATAACGGCGCATAACGGTTTGCACTGGTTCGGCCAATAATTCCCAATTGTTATCTAATTCATTTAGCAGGCTCTGTTCATTAACCTCTAGTTTGCTAATGCCTTTTAAAGACGACTGATAAGCAATAACTGAATAACCCACACCTACACCTAAATTTCTCAATACGGTTGAGTCAGTTAAGTCACGTTGCCATCTAGAAACAGGTAATTTACTAGCTAGATGACCAAACATAGCATTGGCTAGACCTAAATTACCTTCTGAGTTTTCAAAATCGATTGGGTTAACTTTATGTGGCATGGTGGATGAACCAATTTCACCCGCAATGGTTTTTTGTTTAAAGTGACCAAGGGCAATATAACCCCAAACGTCTCTATCAAAGTCTAATAAAATGGTATTAAAGCGAGCAATTGCATCAAACAACTCTGCAATATAATCATGTGGTTCAATTTGAGTAGTAAACTCATTTAAAGTAATACCTAGGCTATTCACAAATTCTTCTGCAAAGGTGTGCCAATCTAATTCAGGGTAGGCGCTAAGGTGTGCATTATAGTTGCCCACAGCACCATTAATTTTGCCTAACATTTGTACTTGTGCAATTTGATCTCGTTGACGTTGCAAACGGATCATCACGTTGGCCATCTCTTTACCCATAGTAGTAGGCGAGGCCGGTTGTCCGTGAGTGCGGGCCATCATAGGCACTGTTTTTAACTCGATAGCTAAACGTTTCAACTCAGAAATTAATTTGTCGCAGTAGGGTAAAATCACTTCGTCACGTGCTTCGCTTAACATCAAAGCATGAGACAGGTTGTTGATGTCTTCTGATGTACAAGCAAAGTGAATAAATTCATTTACGGCTTGAAGTTCAGGCGTGTCCGCTACTTTTTCTTTTAAAAAGTACTCTACCGCTTTGACATCGTGATTAGTGGTGCGTTCGATGTCTTTAATACGCTGTGCATCTTCTTCAGAAAAGTCACTGACAATCTTATCTAGAAAGCTATTAGCTTGTGAGCTTAGTGCTGGCACTTCTTGAATGTCAGCGGCTGCCGCTAATTTTTGTAACCAACGTACTTCTACTACTACGCGGTATTTGAGCAGGCCAAACTCGCTAAAAATGTGTCTTAACTCAACTGTTTTGCTCCCGTAACGTCCGTCTACTGGGGAAACTGCGGTGAGTGCAGATAAGTTCATGAAATACTCCTAATTTGGCGTGCTAAAGTTATGTAAAGTGTGTTCTGCGCTATCTAAAATCTGTTGGCGATTAAATAGAATATGTCGGCGTTTACCGCCTAATTGTCGCCATAATACCGCTGCACGTATGCCAGCTAATAATGTGGCGCGTACGCGATGTTGATTGTCGGGGCGTTTTAATATTTCCGGATCACCGGCCACCTGAATTTTTCTGGATACGGGGCTAATCACATCAGTATAAATACTGGCTAAGTTACTCAACATTTGACTGTCGGAAATATCTAAATGCAGTTGCTGTCTTTGAATGTTCGAGATACGTTCGCCTAAGACTGACATGACCTTTTTATTAGCACTAAGTTTACGTTCAATGGATAATAAATTAGCGATATAACGGGTGACTTCTACATCTTTGTTGGTGGATTGGTTGCTCAGCTGGTCAAGCAATGTTTGATAACCTAAAGCTAATTGATTGACATCACCGAATACTTGTTCGGTATTGTCTGAACTAGTAATTGAAATACTATTTAACGATGTGGTTAAAGCTTGTTTATCAAATTCATTGCTACGGGCGATTTGTTTGACTAACGCTGCGGCTTGACATAAGCCTGCCAAGGCAATGTTGCTTTCATAAAATCGATGATGATTATTGTTGCTCATTAACGGATATAATTCTCAATTATGCCACCACCCAAACAAACCTCGTTTTTGTAAAAAACAGCAGATTGACCTGGTGTGACAGCTTTTTGTGGTTCATCGAATTCAACCAAAATACTGCCATCGGAATGAGGCGTGATTTGACATGGAATATATTGTTGCCGATAACGGGTTTTGACCGAACATCTGATCGCTTGTTGCGGACCTTTGCGATCCACCCAGTGCAATTGATTCGCTACTAACCCAGTTGAGTAAAGGCGAGGGTGATTGGCGCCTTGGCCTACAATCAGTACGTTTCGCTCGATATCTTTATCTACAACGTACCAAGGCGCTTCGCCATACTCTTTCATACCACCAATCAATAGGCCTTTTCGTTGGCCTAAGGTGTGGTACATCAAACCTTCGTGTTTGCCAATTATTTTACCTTCAGCGGTTTCAATTTCACCGGGCTGTGCTGGTAAATATTGAGCTAAAAAGTCTTTAAATTTACGCTCGCCAATAAAACAAATACCGGTGCTGTCTTTTTTATCGTGAGTGACTAAGTCTTGTTCTAAGGCAATTTCTCGTACTTTGGGCTTTTCCAAGTGGCCAATGGGAAACAGAGTTTGCGCCACATGTTGCTCACCTAAAGTATACAAAAAGTAGCTTTGATCTTTGTTGTCATCTAAACCACGCAACATCTGCCAGTTGCCAGACTCGTTTGAACGCTGCACATAATGACCAGTGGCAATGTAATCTGCGTTTAACTCTTCTGCAGCAAATTCAAGAAACGCCTTAAATTTTATTTCTTTATTGCACATAATGTCAGGATTAGGCGTACGACCTGCTTTGTACTCTGCTAAAAAGTACTCAAACACATTATCCCAATATTCTGCCGCAAAGTTAATGGTGTGTAGGGTAATACCTAACTTATCGGATACAGCTTGGGCATCTTTTAAGTCTTCAGCAGCGGCACAATACTCATCATTGTCATCTTCTTCCCAATTCTTCATAAACAAACCTTCCACTTGGTAACCTTGCTCTTTCAGAAGATAAGCTGAGACAGAGGAATCGACACCACCAGACATGCCAACCACTACTTTTATTTGGCTGTTGTCACGAGTGTCAGTGCTGCTTTGGGAAGTTGTTGTCATAGATTTTGAATTTGAATATTAGAGGCTGAAAAATGGATGAGAAGTTTAGCAGCTCTTTAATGGGAAATCATCTGGTTAATCAGGGGATTTGGCTATATGAAAGTTGTTGTTTGTAGGTGAGTTTTTTAAAGCCTCAAATGCAAATTTGAGGCTTTAAAAAACTTCAACATACTCCCCATTCCCAATCCCATCAATACTCCATTCCCCCACGCTATATCGAATTAAACGCAAAGTAGGAAAGCCAATATGTGCAGTCATGCGCCTAACCTGACGATTTCGGCCTTCGGAAATTGTGATGGATAACCAACTAGTCGGTTTGTTTTGCCTAAAACGTACAGGCGGATTGCGATCCCATAGTTCTGGTTCATCGACTAATTCGATTTTGGCAGGTTGAGTCATGCCGTCTTTTAAGTTAACCCCGTTACGTAATTGCTCTAAATCATGGGGTTGAGGAATGCCTTCAACTTGTACCCAGTAAGTTTTGGCTGTTTTAAACTTGGGTGAGGCGAGTTTGTTTTGTAATTTTCCGTCGTTGGTTAATACCAATAACCCTTCGCTGTCTTTATCTAATCGACCCGCAGCGTAAATATCTGGAATGGGAATGAAATCTTTAAGGGTTTGCCTGCCTTCTTGGTCAGTAAATTGGGTCAGCACATTGAAAGGTTTGTTAAATAATACAACCCGTGTTTTCGCTGGGGCTGATTTTGTTGTTTTATTTTTAGACAGTGGGTAAGGCTTATTTGACATATTTAATAACTGAGTAAGACCGTAAATTGACTATTTGATAGACATTATTGAGCGAAAGTGTGGTTTACAGTATAAATTATGTAAGCAAAACTTGTACTTAATTGATCAACCCCTATATTATTTACTGTCCGTCTGGGTACGGTCTGTTTATAATAGGTCAAGATTAGACATTTTTTAACTTCGGTACAAAACACCAATCCATAGCGTTACAACGATGTGACTTTGTGAGTTTTTAACACGCGCAAATGATGGGTTGTCAGTGCTTTGCCATTAACAAGAGGCTTATAATGACGATTTCCAAGTCAAAGATTATCTACACTAAAACGGACGAAGCGCCGGCACTTGCTACTTATTCACTGCTTCCTATTATTCGTAGCTTTACTTCAAGTGCAGGGATTGAAGTTGAATTAAGTGATATTTCATTAGCAGCACGTATCTTGTCTATACTCGGTGATCTTCTTCCTGCCGAACAACAAGTGCCTGATGCTTTGGCTGAATTAGGGGCTTTGACCCAAGAAGCATCAACTAATATTATTAAGTTGCCTAACGTGAGTGCTTCGATTCCTCAGTTAAAAGCAGCGATTAAAGAATTAAAGAGCAAAGGTTTTGATATTCCTGAGTTTCCTGAAGATCCTAAAACGGATCAAGAAAAGGATATTCAAGCTCGTTACGGTAAAGTGCTAGGTAGTGCTGTAAACCCAGTGTTGCGTGAAGGTAACTCTGACCGCCGTGCACCTGTTGCAGTAAAAAATTATGCTAAGCGCCACCCACATTCAATGGGCGTTTGGAGTCAAGCCTCTCAAACTCACGTTGCACATATGCGTAAAGGTGATTTTTACTCAGGCGAAAAGTCAGTCACTGTTGCGAAAGCAGGCTTTGTAAATATCGAATTCACTGATAAATCAGGAAAAGTCACTGTACTTAAACCTAAAGTAGATTTGTTAGCTGGCGAAGTAATTGACGGCATGTGCATGAGCAAAAAAGCATTATGTGAGTTTTTTGAAGAACAAATTGAAGATGCTAAAAATACTGGTGTGTTGTTCTCGTTGCACGTAAAAGCGACCATGATGAAAGTGTCGCATCCCATCGTATTTGGCCATTGTGTTAAAGTTTTCTATAAGAAATTATTTGATAAGTACCAGACTTTGTTTGATGAGTTGGGTGTTAATCCTAATAACGGTTTAGGCAGTGTATACGACAAAATCTCGACTTTACCTCAGTCACAAATAGCTGAGATAGAGCGTGATATTAACGCTTGTTACGCTGATCGTCCTCCTATCGCTATGGTTAATTCAGATAAAGGTATTTCTAACCTACATGTACCAAGTGACGTAATTGTTGATGCATCTATGCCTGCAATGATCAGAAGTTCTGGGCAAATGTGGGGACCAGATGGAAAGTTACATGATACAAAAGCGGTAATTCCAGAAAGTACGTATGCCACTATTTATCAAGAAACTATCAATTTCTGTAAGACTCATGGTGCATTTGATCCTACTACAATGGGCACAGTGCCTAATGTTGGTTTGATGGCTCAAAAAGCTGAAGAGTATGGTTCACACGATAAAACCTTTGAAATGACTGGTGACGGTAAAGTACAAGTTGTTGACCAAGACGGTACAGTTCTTATCGAGCATGCTGTTGAAGAAGGTGATATCTGGAGAATGTGTCAAGCCAAAGACGCGCCTATTCGTGATTGGGTTAAATTGGCTGTTAATCGTGCTCGTCAATCTGGTATGCCAACCGTATTTTGGTTGGATGACGAAAGAGCCCACGATGCTCAAATGATTTTAAAAGTAACAGAGTATCTTAAAGACCACGATACTAGCGGTCTAGATATTTCTATTATGTCTCCTGTTCGCGCTATCCGTTTCTCAATGGAAAGAGCAATTCGTGGCTTAGATACTATCTCTGTAACAGGTAACGTTTTACGAGACTACTTGACAGATTTGTTCCCAATCTTAGAATTGGGAACCAGTGCTAAGATGTTGTCTATCGTGCCTCTAATGGCTGGTGGCGGATTGTTCGAAACTGGAGCGGGTGGTTCTGCACCTAAACACGTTCAGCAATTTGTTGAAGAAGGGCATTTACGTTGGGATTCGCTGGGTGAGTTCTTAGCCTTAGCGGTATCTCTTGAAGACTTAGCCATCAAAACTGACAACAGCAAAGCAAAAGCTTTGGCCACTGCTTTAGACCAAGCGACCGAAAAATTGCTAACTGAAGGTAAATCACCTTTACGTAAAGCTGGTCAATTGGATAACAGAGGTAGTCATTTCTATTTAGCTATGTACTGGGCTGAAGCATTAGTTAATCAGACTGGTGACCAAGAATTAACTACCAAATTTAAATCTTTATTTGATTCGTTATCCGCCAACGAAAGCAAAATAATGGCAGAGATTGATGCAACTCAAGGAAAGGCAGCTGACATTGGTGGTTATTACTACCCAGATGATGCCTTAACAACTAAAGCAATGTGCCCAAGTGCTACATTGAATAATTTGTTAGCAACCAGTTAATTGATACGCCCTGTTTACGGGGCGATTACTTAAGTGCTAACTACACACATACAAAAAAGCAGACTTAGATGTCTGCTTTTTTATATTTTAGATAATAATTTATCTTTCAGGCTCACCTTTGAAATCAATATTTTCTGCATGTAAGCCTTTTGGACCTTGTTGCACTTCATATTTGACTTCTTGGCCTGCTTTGAGAGAGCGATAGCCCTCCATCTGTATAGTTGAATAATGGGCGAATATATCTTCACCACCGTCATCGGGTACAATAAAACCAAAACCTTTTGCATTATTGAACCATTTTACTTTGCCGACTGCCATACTTCTGCTTCCTTTTAATCCCTTGAACTAATACAACTTTGCCCCCACACTAATGTTTAGGGAAAGACGTGTTAACTACTTAATACAACCGTCACTTTAAAATGTAGGTTTTTTAACCTGTTTTTGTCAAGGTGAATTTGACATTTCATTGAAATTGTAAGTTTGCTGTAACATCGATGATAGTGACAACTATAGGACATGATCTAAAAAGTTTGGACTAAATAAGTGAATTATGAGTAAAGATAACACCATCGATATTGAGCGTCAGAAAGACATTGAAGCGGTAAAGAAAAAAGCCGCACCGCCACCCATGTACAAAGTATTGCTGAATAACGATGATTACACTCCAATGGATTTTGTAATTGACGTATTAATGCGATTTTTTAATTTGGATGGTGAAAAAGCACAACAAATAATGTTAACAGTGCACTACCATGGTAGGGCTGTATGTGGCATATATACTGCAGAGATTGCAGAAACTAAGGTGATGCAAGTAAGTCGATACGCAAAAGAACACCAACATCCACTCATGTGTACCATGGAGCAAGCGTGATGTTTGGATTGAGAAAAGTATCATCATCGAATAGGCTAGTAGTCAGAGGGCATTCTTATGTTAAATAAAGATTTAGAGCAGACGCTAAACGAAGCGTTCATTTTTGCCAGAGAGCATCGTCATGAATTTATGACAGTAGAGCATCTCTTACTTGCCTTGCTTGATAATAATGCAGCTAAAGATGCATTGAAGGCCTGTGGTGCCAATATTGAGTCAATTAAACAAGAACTGACTGATTTTGTTAAAGATACTACTCCTTTGTTATTAGACGAACAGGGTAATGAACGCGAAACTCAGCCTACACTTGGTTTTCAACGTGTATTGCAACGAGCTGTTTTTCACGTTCAGTCATCGGGCAAAGAAGAAGTCAATGGTGCCAATGTATTGGTAGCCATTTTCAGTGAGCAAGAGTCTCAAGCTGTTTATATATTGAAAAAATCTGATGTGACACGTTTAGATGTAGTGAATTATATTTCTCACGGTGTGTCTAAAATTGATGATGAATCTCCAACGCACAGCGAAAGTGATGGTGAAACCAGCGAGCAAGAAGAAGCTGAGTCAATGCTGGATAAGTATTCCACTAACCTCAACCAAAGTGCCAAAGACGGCAAAATTGATCCGCTTATTGGCCGCGATAGCGAATTAGAGCGCAGTATTCAAATTTTATGTCGTCGTCGTAAGAATAATCCATTGTTGGTGGGTGAGGCCGGGGTAGGTAAAACGGCTATTGCTGAAGGTTTAGCTTATCGAATAGTCAACAATGAAGTGCCAGAAGTGATTTCACAAGCCACAGTTTATTCTTTGGATATGGGTGCGTTGTTGGCAGGTACTAAATACCGCGGAGACTTTGAGAAACGCCTTAAAGGTATTTTGAAAGAGTTGGCTGAATGTCCAGACGCGATTTTATTTATTGATGAAATCCATACTATTATAGGCGCGGGTGCAGCTTCGGGGGGAGTGATGGATGCTTCTAACTTGCTTAAACCAAAATTAAGTAGTGGAGAATTACGCTGTATGGGATCCACTACCTATCAAGAATACCAAGGTATTTTCGAAAAAGATCGCGCCTTAGCCCGTCGTTTTCAAAAAGTAGATGTGATTGAGCCGACTGTAGGCGATACAACCAAAATTCTGATGGGATTAAAATCTCGTTACGAAGAACATCATAGCGTGCGTTTTACCCATAAAGCTATTCGTGCAGCAGCTGAATTATCCGCTAAGTATATTAATGAACGTCATTTGCCCGATAAAGCTATCGATGTCATAGATGAAGCGGGCGCGAGTCAACGTTTGTTGCCGGCTTCTAAACGTAAAAAGACGATTGGTGTAAGTGACATTGAACATATCATTTCTAAAATTGCACGTATTCCAGAAAAGTCTGTTTCGGCTTCTGACAAACAAGTACTGAAGCATTTAGACCGTGATTTAAAATTAGTGGTATTTGGTCAAGACGAAGCCATAGATACCTTAACGGATGCTATACGTTTGTCTCGTTCAGGTTTGGGTAATGAAACCAAACCTATTGGTAACTTCTTGTTTGCAGGTCCTACTGGTGTGGGTAAAACAGAAGTCACCGCTCAGCTTGCCAAAGTTATGGGGGTTGAGTTGTTACGATTTGATATGTCTGAATATATGGAACGTCATGCGGTAAGTCGTTTGATTGGTGCTCCTCCAGGCTATGTGGGCTTCGATCAAGGAGGTTTATTAACCGACGCGGTGATTAAAAATCCTTATTCAGTAATTTTGTTAGATGAAGTAGAAAAAGCTCACAGTGATATCTACAACATATTATTACAAGTAATGGATCACGGCACCTTAACGGATAATAACGGCCGAAAAGTAGACTTTAGAAATGTTGTGCTAATAATGACTACTAACGCGGGTGTGCAAGAAACCATTCGTACATCTATTGGTTTTAAACAGCAAGATCATAGTCATGATGCCATGTCTGAAATCAAAAAAATATTCACACCTGAATTCAGAAATAGATTGGATGCAACTGTTTGGTTTAATCACCTTGATAGAGACGTTATTTTACAAGTGGTGGATAAATTTATCGTTGAGTTACAAGTTCAACTTGATAATAAAGGTGTGTCACTAGAAGTCTCTAATCAAGCGCGTGATTGGCTGGGTGATAAGGGGTACGATAAAAACATGGGCGCACGTCCTATGGCACGTGTTATCCAACAGCATGTTAAGAAAGAATTAGCTCACGAATTATTGTTTGGACGTTTGACTCAAGGCGGAAGTGTGAAGATAGCGCTGAAAAATGAAGCGTTAAGTTTCGAGATATTCTCTGACAGCAAAGAAAAACCTGCAGCGCTTAATTCTTAATATTCGTTAAACAGATATAAAAAAACCGATATTTTTCAATATCGGTTTTTTTTGTATCTTTACAATCTAGAATTGGGCTAGAGGATTGACCTGATTAGCCCAAAAGTAAAATGATAATTTATTATCTTGCGCGGTAGATGATACGACCTTTAGAAAGGTCATAAGGCGTAAGTTCTACTGTTACCTTGTCGCCGGTTAAAATACGAATATAGTTTTTACGCATCTTACCTGAGATATGGGCAGTCACAACATGACCATTCTCCAATTCAACACGAAACATAGTATTTGGAAGGGTATCCAACACAGTGCCTTCCATTTCAATACAATCTTCTTTCGCCATCTAACTCTGTTACCTCTAATTCAATAAAATAAGTGTCTAAAAATGCCGCGCAGATTTTGCCCAATAAGGTGGCGAGTGTAAAGCTTTACCCTGCTTTTTTTGTAATTAGTTGCCATTTATCGTCAAAAAAGCGCTCATGGGGCAAAAAATTCTGTTTATAGCTCATTTTCTGACAGGTATCTATTTGATATCCCAAATACAGGAATGGTTTATTTAGCGACTTGGCAAGTTCAATTTGTTGCAAAATAGCAAAGGTGCCTAACGAACGTTGTTGTTCTTTAGGTTTAAAAAAAGTATATAAAGCAGACAACGACGCTACAAGGTTGTCGGTGACGGCAACACCAATAAGCTGCTCATTTTCGAGTATTTCAATAAATAATGCGTTGTTCCAAGGGCTTAATATAAACCCTTGATACTGTTCTAACGTTGCCGGGTACATACTGCCATCGTCATGACGTTGATTGATGTAGGATTCATACAGCGGATAATATTCTGGTTTGTCATCGTGACTAATACGTATTGTTAGGTCTTGGTTGCGCTTCATTATGCGCTTTTGACTCTTAGATGGTACAAATAGGTCAACTGGTAAACGAATTGACTCACAAGCGTTACACGAGCCGCAGTGAGGTCGATAGATTTGAGTACCGCTGCGCCTGAATCCGGCACCAATTAATAAATCGTACTCAAGTAAAGTAGGTTGAGTATCACTGATGAAAACCAATAACTGTTCGTCTTGCTCTGGTAAATAGCTACAAGTAAAAGGGGGGGTAATGCCGAATTTCATGCCCATAGGTTATATGTACTTATGCAAGTTAAGTATTTGTGGCTGCCAAACGGCTTTATCAAGTGATTGCTGGCTTTGCTGAGATAACATACTTAAAAACCTCGTTCTTGATATTTCAATACAGCCTAAACTGGCGAGATGAGGGTTTTGCATCTGACAGTCGATAAATTCGGCCCCTTGTGATTTAAGTAGTTCAACTAAAGACAGCATGGCTAATTTAGATGCGTTGGTTGCTTTGTGGAACATAGACTCCCCGCAAAATACTTTGCCCACTGCTACGCCGTATAGTCCACCCACTAAACTATTTTCGCTCCACACTTCGACAGAGTGAGCATGCCCAAGCTGGTGCAGGTTTTTATAGGCGTTAATCATGTCATCCGTTATCCACGTACCAGAATCGTTTCTGGGGATGCTGGCACAAATGTCAATGACTTGGTCAAAGGCGGTATTGATGGTGAAGCGATAGTCGCAGTTACGGGCGAATTTTTTCAGGCTTTTACTGCAGTTGAAGCTATCTAACGGCAATATGCCTCGTGGATTTGGCGACCACCACATAATAGGTTCATCTTGGCTGAACCATGGAAATATTCCAGATGAATAAGCCAATAACAAACGTTCGGCACATAAGTCTCCTCCAAATGCCAACAAGCCATTAGGATCGGTATGAGCCATGTCTACGGGGGGGAATATTAGTTGTTGGTCGAGCTTAGTCAGCGTCAGCATGAGAATATCGTTGTTGATTGTTATATAAAGAGTGAATAAAAAAAGGCCTCAAGTCGAGGCCTTTGTAGGTTATTAATTTATTACTCTTGAGCGTCTAAGAATTTCTCAGCATCCAATGCTGCCATACAGCCTGTTCCGGCTGAGGTAATCGCTTGACGATAAATATGATCGCTTACATCACCTGCGGCGAAAACACCCTCAACGCTGGTTTGGGTGGCATTACCTTCAGTGCCACTTTGCACTTTGATATAGCCGTCTTTCATCTCTAACTCACCTTCAAAGATGCCAGTATTGGGCTGGTGGCCTATTGCAATAAATACCCCCATCAAATCTAAATCTTCTGTTGCGTCGGAGTCTGTGTGTTTGATGCGAATACCGGTCACGCCCATCTGATCACCTAAAACTTCGTCTAATTGACGGTCTAGATGCAAAGTAACATTACCATTTTTAGCTTTTTCCATTAAACGGTCAGCGAGTATTTTTTCACTACGGAATGAGTCACGTCTATGAATAACATGCACTTCAGAGGCAATATTCGATAAATACAGAGCTTCTTCAACGGCTGTATTACCGCCGCCTACAACGGCAACCTTTTGATTGCGATAGAAGAACCCGTCACAGGTTGCACAGGCTGATACACCTTTACCCATAAAGGCAGTTTCTGATTCCATACCAAGATATTTAGCTGAGGCACCAGTACAGATAATCAAGGAGTCACAAGTATAAGTACCTTGGTCGCCAGTTAATGTGAAAGGTCGCTTTGATAAATCAGTTTTATTGATATGGTCAAAAATAATTTCAGTATCAAACTTTTCGGCATGCTTTTGCATACGATCCATTAAAGCAGGACCGGTTAATCCTTCAGGATCGCCAGGCCAGTTTTCTACTTCAGTGGTAGTGGTTAACTGCCCACCTTGCTGAATACCGGTCAACAATACAGGGTTGAGGTTTGCACGTGCAGCGTACACAGCAGCGGCGTAACCAGCTGGACCAGAGCCCAAGATTAGTAGTTTTACGTGTCTTGCTTCAGACATTTGACTCTCCAAATATTCTATTTTAAGCGCCATCTTCGATGACCCAAATTTCATTAGTCTTATGCTGGCTAGACATGTGGGCATGTCTGGCACTTTCAACATGTAAAGGGTAACTAAATTTAATCAACGTATTTCCCCGTTCCCTGTAACTTATCCCCAATGCTGTTGAAGATAGCATTGGGATTCACGAACTCTGTTCATTTGATTACTGGTATTCGGATTGGGCAAAACAAATATTGTTGGCTTTAACCGCTATTTTTTGTCAGGAACAGACCAACATAATAACGTCATGAGAAATCTTTGGGTATCGATTGTTGATTTTATATAACTTTAGGGTGTTAGCTAATGTGTGACTTAGCCGCTAGAATAGACTCGAGCTTTATTATGGAGTACCCAAGTTGGCACAAACTATCACAGCAATGGTGAAAGACGGTCAGCAGTATATGCAGACTTGGCCTATGCAACAACAGTTGTATGGCATGTTTCCTGAGTGCCGGGTTATTTCAGCAACCAATTTTTCGATAAAAGTGATGCCTGCTCTGGCTGTTTTAACCGTTGCTGCATTAATTAATTTGCAAGGAATTGAACGATTGCCTCAAGCATTAGCTATTGGTGCGTTCTTTTTATCTCTACCTATGCAAGGTTTAATGTGGTTAGGACATCGTTCAAATCAAAATTTGCCACCTGCCTTAAAAAGTTGGTATTTAGACATTCACCATAAAATGCAAATGCAAGGTTGTGACCTTAGGTCTGCGAAACAACAACCTAAGTATAATGAGTTGGCGAGATTATTAAAAACAGCATTTGATGAATTAGATAAAGCATTTACTAAACGTTGGTTTTAAACCCTACACGCATAAACAGGGAGTAAGGTGTATGCAAAGGCTTTTTATTGGAATACAAGGTAAAGCCGTTTGTTTAGACAAAGCAACAGGCGATATTCTTTGGTCGACTAAGTTAAAGTCATCTAGTAGCGTGACGAATGTCTATTATGAAGAAAATCAGGTTTTTGCTTATTCTGGCGGGCACTTGTTTTGCTTAAACGCCGGAACTGGTGAAATCATGTGGGAAAACGGTTTAAGTGGTTACGGTTTTGGTGCATGTATCATTGCCAGTGAAAGTCAAAGCTCGGCAGCCGCAATTTCCAACCAAGTCGCTTCTCAACAAGCTGCAGCGTCAAGCACAATAGTAGCCACAACAAGCTCAGGTTCCTCAGGAAGTGGCGACTAGCCAAAAGTCAAAGGCATAGCTCGGTTCTTAGGGGGCTTTTACATTTTCTACAAATATAAGTTTGTACTCCCCTAACCACTTTATTGTGTCTTCTTATACTTAATTCTATTGGCCCACATTCACATTGATACTTGAAGCTTTTACCTTTTACTTTGCTGACATCCATCTGATGATAGGTTTGTCCTTTTAACTCAAATAATTCAAGCATTAAACCCTGCCATTCTTTGCCGTGAGGGCGAACTTTTCCAAAAAGTGTATAAGCTAATAAATGACATACTTCATGGGGCACAACTTCCTCTATAAATGCGTCCACATTGTCACACAGCAGTACAGGATTAAAACGTAACTCATTAATTTGTAACCGAGCACAACCCGCAATTTTGCCCCTTTGATTAAAGCTTATTTTGGGTAATACAAAATTTCTGCCAAAGTATGCAGAGGCATGAACAATACATTGTTCAACTTTTTGAATGACTAATTGTTGGGGATTAAATGACAAAAAAGCTCTGCATATAAGATGAGTTACTGACAATGGGGTCATTTTAACCAATAATTAGTTAAAGCCAATCCTTTTGAGACTATCAATGCAAGACCAACAGCAACGCCGTTCATTAGACTTTCGTTTTTTAGCCGAGCCTACCGATGTTAATTTTGGCGGTAAAGTACATGGTGGTATTGTGATGAAATGGATGGATCAGGCCGGTTATGCCTGTGCCGCTCAATGGAGTGCACATTATTGCGTGACGGTATCTATTGGTGGTATTCGATTTATTCGACCGATTTTAGTAGGCCAGATGGTTACCTTGACTGCGCAAATTGTGTATACCGGTAAAACAAGCATGCATATTTATATTCGGATTGTGGCGGGTGATCCAAAACAAAGTAAAATGGTTGAAACTGGACACTGTATTATAGTTTTTGTGGCCAGTGATGAAGCAGGCTACCCGGTCGAAGTACCCACTTGGTTGCCTCAATCAAAGTTAGATTTTGCGTTAGAAAAATATGCTATTCAGGCTAAGGAGTCAGCGCAAAGTTTAGATAAGGAGTTATTAGTGGCTTTGAGTGAAGATGAGTAGTTAATTTGTAGTTTCTTACTACCGTTATGCTGAGGGTTTCTTTGGCGATACAAGCTTATTATCTATGCTTAATATACCCTCTTTAATGGTAATACTTCCAGACCAAATTGAACCATAATGTTGTCCATCTAGGTATAAGTCTTTTTGGTATTTACCTATGATTTCCAGTTTATGCGGATTCGAATTTGTACCAAAAATAACAGTATGTCTTAATGGGGAAGGTGAGCTTTTACCGACTGTCGATATATGCATTAAGTCTGATGAATAAGCTTCGATAATGGTAATAGACAAACCTGGGTGAGTGACATCATATTCTACCCATTTTTCCTCTACTATCCTTCCATCATTAGCTCCAGTTACACCTAATAATGTTGTACAGCTATTTAACAATAGAGCAACGCTGAGAATAACGGGTTTAGACCAATGCTTCATTAACATTCCTCGATTATTTAATTTTTACTAGAAAACCCAACGTCCTTTTTAAGCTTTCTAGCAAAATCTCATTTGTAGTAAATTAAAGTATTTTATTAATCTTGCGCAACGTTTCTTAGCAATGAATAAATATCTATGACTATAATTCGCAAGCTAAGCAGTATGCATAAACACCTTTAGGGTCATTCAGTTTAGCTACAGCTTCAATGTCAGCTGTTAATTCTTTAACAAGGCTTAAGATAGTACTGGATTTTTCCATTTCGAAAGCGCCATCAAATGACACAGAAACGCTTTGGAACAACTCTTTCCAGAACAGCTCACTTTTAGACATGCTTCTTTGGATGTATTGAGTATCGTAGGTTTCTAAATTAGCTAATTCAGCAGCAGCTTTCACCCCGTCTTCTAAATAACCTAGTTCATCTACTAAACCTAACTCTAGGGCTGTATCTCCAATCCACACACGTCCTTGGGCAATTTGGTCTACTTGTTCTTTACTCATTTCACGCTTATCAGCCACTAATGAGATGAATTGGTCGTAACCGTGTTCGATACCTCTTTGCATAATAGCGGCGACTTTAGGGTTAAGGGTTTTAGTGATGCCCATACCAGCAAATTCGGTTGTACCGACGCCGTCTGAATGCACACCTAAATAATCCAAGGTGTTTTCAAAGGTCAAGAACATGCCAAATATACCAATTGAACCTGTGATAGTACTAGGTGCCGCTAGTATTTTGTCTGCGCCGGCAGAAATCCAATATCCACCAGATGCCGCATAGGTACTCATTACAGCCACAACTGGTTTGCCGACAGCTTGTAAGTTTTCAACTTCTTGACGAATAATTTCTGAAGCAAAGGCACTGCCACCAGGTGAGTCAACATACAATACGACTGACTTAACGCTATCGTCGTATCTAGCTTTGCGAAGTAACTTAGCAGTACTGTCGCCGCCGATTTGGCCTGGTTTTTTGGTACCGTTTAAAATAGTGCCTTTGGCTACGACTATAGCGACCTTATCTAGGTTGTTAGACATATTCGGTACTACAGGTTTGATTACCTTTAAGTAACTTTTATAACTGATGGAATTAAATCCCATGCCACTATCGTTTTTACCTACTACAGCAATAATTTCTTGTAGAGCTTGTTCGCGGGTTTTAAGCGCATCTACCCAACCAAAATCCAATGCGTATTTTGCAAAGTCTCCACCAACTTGTTCGAATTTCTCTAGGAATACGTCTAACTCTTCGTCAAACTCAGTGGCATTCAATCCACGCGCATTAGCCACACTGGTTTTGTATTGTGTCCACATAGCCGTTAACCAAGCTTTGTTTGCCTCTTTTGCGGCGTCTGACATGTCGTCACGAATGTAGGGTTCTACTGCTGATTTATAGGTACCTACTTTGAATACGTGAGTTTCTGCTTTTAGTTTTTCGATAGCGGATTTGAAATACATTCCAAAACGACCATAACCTTCAAACATCATAAAACCCATAGGGTTGAGGTAGAGGTGATCAGCACGACTGGCTAAATAATATTGGTTTTGGCTATAGTAATCGCCAATCGCATAAATCGGTTTTTCGCTTTCTTTAAAGCCTTCCAATGCCACAGCAATTTGTTCTAACTTATCTAAACCAGCACTGCCTAATCCATGCAAGTCTAAAACTAAGGCTTTTATTCTGCGATCTTGTTTGGCGTTTTCTATTGTCAGTAAAACGTCTTGCAATAAGATTTCTGGATTATCGTCTTCTTGCTCAAAGGCTTCTTCCATAAATTCTGTGAAGGGGTCGACAGCTTCCTTCTCTATAACCAAGTTACCGCTTAATTTCAGCACTAACGCTGAACCAGTTGGTACTGTAATTTTATTATCATCTTTTAAAAATACCGAGATAAAGGCAATAAAGATAACGATGAAAATGATGTTTAAAAATAACTTTCGACTAAAATTAAGGGTGGTCCATAAACCGACAAACAACGACTTAGTCCAACTGTTTCCTGAAGACATAATAGGTATACACACTAGTTACAAAATAATACGGCATCCTATCGAAAAAAGTACGTGGTGAACATTCTCAAATGTAATTCTTTGTAACTTTTACATTTCGTAGTAAATAATTTGCGATAGACTTGCTCAAGTCCAGCAAAACATTAGGCCATTTTAGATATGACAACAAACACCCATTATCCTCATATATTTGCCCCCCTTAATCTTGGTTTTACTGAGTTGCCTAACCGCGTGTTAATGGGCTCTATGCACCTTGGTTTGGAAGAAGAAAAACATGGCCTAGAGAAATTAGCCGCATTTTATGCAGAACGTGCCGCTGGAGGGGTAGGGCTGATTGTTACTGGTGGTGTGAGTCCTAATCGACAAGGGTGGTTATTGCCCTTTGCAGCCCGAATGAGCAATAAAAAACACGCTAAAGAACATCAAGTCATTACCGAAGCTGTGCATCAACACCAAGGTAAAATTTGCCTACAAATATTACACTCTGGTCGTTATGGCTACCATCCTTTTGTGGTTGCACCGTCGGCCATTAAATCACCTATTAATCCTTTTAAACCTAAAGCAATTTCAAAAAGAGGCATTGTTAGCACCATTAATGATTACGCTAATTGCGCCGCTATGGCCAAGCAGGCTGGATATGATGGTGTAGAAATTATGGGGTCAGAGGGTTATTTTATTAATCAGTTTTTATGCCCTCGGACTAATCAACGAGATGACGAATGGGGTGGGAGTTTTGAAAATCGCTCGCGGATTGCGGTTGAAATCGTCAATGCGGTTAGGCAAAAAGT
>Ga0105350_10000261_pt1 | contig 36441 bp, 37 predicted proteins | sample EN1Hudsemesocosm_FD_83506 | JGI IMG/M metagenome (GOLD analysis project Ga0105350, IMG submission 83506) | Methane-oxidizing microbial communities from mesocosms in the Hudson Canyon - EN1E Hudson Canyon | ecosystem: Environmental > Aquatic > Marine > Cold seeps | place: Hudson Canyon... | reverse complement strand
GTTTACATTATTCAGTATTGTGGCGATATTGAGCCTGCCCATTAGTGCTGCTCAACTGTATCGATATAAAAATGATGCAGGTGGCGTAGTTCTCAATCATACCATTCCTTCTAAGTATGTTGATGCTGGCTATGACATATTAAACGAACAAGGTCGCGTTATCGAAATAATTGCACCTGCTCTGTCGAAAGAAGAGATTCAAGCCCGTGACCGCCTACTTGAACTTGAACAACAACGTGCTGCAAATAAACAAAAACAAGATCTTATCGACAGTGAACTCAAACAACTCTATAGCCACCCAGATGATGCTGTACGTACACTAGATAGACGTCTTCAAGACATTGAAGGTGTGACTCAAGTCAAATTGAGTAGAATTACGAATGCTAAGAATCAGATTCGCCTTGAAGAACAAGCCGCTGCCGATAGGCAACGTAAGGGTCTAGATGTGACCGAAAGCATGCTATTGATGATTGTTAAACAAAAAGCGCTCATCGAGAGGGAACAATTAGATATAGGTGAACTCTATGTTGAACTAAGCAAATTACTTGCTGAGTTTGATATTAAAATTAAACGTCTTGAAATAATAACTAATCAAAAAGCTACTTATTATGACGCTTTAGAGAAAAAAGCCGCTACTTTTTTATCTGCAAATAAGCCTAAAGCTATAACGCCATAATCATTTTATATACTGAATTCACATACTAAAATTAACTCACTAGGTAATTCTTCAGAATACTGTAAGATAATTCCACCACTCGACAAGGCATAGATAACACAACTATGAAATTAACAACTACCTTCATCACCCTAAATAATGGAACTCAAATTTGTGTGCCTGAAAACTTAAAGCTCATGTCAAACTTTGTTCTACGAGAGCAAGGGGACTGGTTTGAAGATGAAATTCATTTTGTCAGAAAATTTATCGAACCTGAGATGATAACCCTAGACATTGGGGCTAACTATGGACTGTATAGTACTGCCATTGCAGAAAACTTAGGTGCGAATGGAAAACTATGGTGCTTCGAGCCAACTCAAAATACGGCTGACGCATTACGAAAAACTATTTCAAAAAATAACTTTGATTCGAAAATTGAGTTAATTCAAGCCGGCTTATCAGACCATAACGGCCATGCAACATTTTATACATCGCCCAATTCTGAACTAAACTCTCTCACTGCTAACGACTCCACAACAGGAGAAAAACAAACTATTGAGTTGTTAACACTGGATGGTTGTTTTGATAAGTATCAGTGGAAACAAATTGATTTCATCAAACTTGACGCCGAAGGCGAAGAACTCAATATTTTGAAGGCTGCTACCAATACACTTTCAAGCTGCTCTCCCTTGATTATGTTTGAATTAAAACACGGTAAAGCTGTTAATATTCCTTTAATCAACGCTTTCAAACAGCTAGATTATCAACCGTATTACCTTATTCCAGCTCTAAATGTCTTATGCCCTCTAGACTTATCTCAGAAACTTGATGATTACCAATTAAATTTGTTCTGTTGCAAAAAAGAAACAGCTGACAAATTAGCTCAAAAAGGGCTACTAGTGACTGACCCTTTTTCTCAAAAGACAAAACCTTCAAATCCAAAAAACACATTCTTTCAATCCTTACCTTTTTCAAAAGATATACAGTTGTCTGAAACATCAACAGACGAGCCTTCGAACATTTATAATGTAACCTTTGATGCCTACGCCAGTTCTAGAGATGACTCACAAAATGTCGCTGAAAGGCTTCAACATTTATTCATGGCATTTGAAGGTGTAAAGAAAATTTTAGCAGCAGGTGAATCAAAAATAACACGATTATCGACACTCGCTAGAATATCTTATGACCTTGGGCAAAGGTCTGTTGGGAATCAAATTCTTTCTTATATTATGCAACGCTATATAGAAAAAGGTGAGTCATTTGAACTTTGTGAAGCTTTCATTCCCCCTAGTAAAGTTTTCGAAAGTACTTCAACTAACAAGAAGCATAACAAAGAGTGGCTATTGTCTTCTGTAGTGCATGAGCTTATTTGTAAGCATGCATATTCTTGTTATTTCTCTGGTGCAGATGCCACAAAACAACATTTTTCTTTGCTCGAGAAATATGGTTTTTTACTACCAGACATGGCTAAAAGAAAAAACGCCTTAGAAAAAGCATATTTATAAATTAAAAAGAAGAAAATTTCTTAGCAGACATACCCGGCGCATATCGTTCTAACCAAAATCGTATGCGCCTCAATACATTCCCCTGTAATACACTTGCTTCATTGGCATTTAGGCTAATTTGCTTGTAACTCATTGCTTTAGAAACTCGGGCACTAGCCGCTCGCTCCATTGCTAATACACGACTATCGATATCAGCCTTATTTACAAGATCCAGAATCGGTGCCTTAAAGCCTACTCCTATTGCGGCAGACAGATCCTCTTGATTTACGGAGGATAAGTTTGGGTCTATCATCACCAGAGCAAATCCTTTTGCGGGAATAGTCGATGCCCGTTCTTTTATATGTTCAAGTGCAAGATTAGCTGCGGACCGATAAGCCACAATGATAATATTCTGATACCCTTGGTTTCTAAGGTGATCCAGTGCAGCCTTGATGTGCATATCTGCTCGTTTTTCGATAGGTACCGCTATGGCCGTATTATTTTTTTCACCCAGATCAATATCCACCGGATCCGCCTGTTCTTCAGCACCTTCTTGGTTCGCGTCTGCAGGCATCTCAGTTTCCTTTGATTGCTCAGTCGTAGACGATTTTCCCTTTATATCACTACTATTTCTATAGGCCCTTGAAGATTTCGCTTCTATTGATTGTCGCAACGTAGTATTCACGAGAACCTGATCAGCATTTTTTGTCGATAAACTTCTATCAGGTAACTTACGAACAATATCAAAAGGCAAGTTAACTGATAATGTAAACCAGCCACTTTCAGGTAAATTCATCCTGAGAGGTCTAATTAAATAAGGCCAATCTGCATGATGGCCTCTATCATGTAATAATAACACTGCACCATGGATTTGCGCGGTCCTGGGTTTTTGAACTAAAGACAGCACTTTGATGACTTCACTTTCATCTGAATACTTTACATCTAGCCAGGTTATTTCCTTGGCTTTTACTTCTTCCGAGAGAGCAAGTTGAGTAACTTGCTCTTCGTTCAATCCAATAGCACGCGTTAAATCGCCCTTTACTGGCTCCCCTTGCGTACTAGGTACTTGAGCAGTTAGTAGAGTAGAAATAAAACAAAAAGAGATAAAAAGCAGTATTTGTATTTTCATAAACTTAAGTTCGCACGTCACTTATTAAAAGCAGGCTATTCGATTCAGGCTGACTACGTTAGAATAGCGCAATTTGCACCATTAGAGGATGCTATGAGTAAGTTTTTGATTGCCCCATCAATTCTGTCTGCCGATTTTGCCCGTCTTGGCGAAGAAGTTGATAATGTACTTGAAGCCGGTGCCGACATCGTGCATTTTGATGTAATGGATAACCATTATGTCCCTAACTTGACGATTGGGCCTATGGTCTGCGAAGCATTAAGGAAGCACGGCGTTACCGCTCCTATTGACGCGCACTTAATGGTGCAACCCGTTGATGATTTAATAAGGAGCTTTATTGATGCGGGTGCGACCTACATTACCTTTCATCCTGAAGCCTCTCAACACATCGACCGTTCTCTTCAGTTAATTAAAGATGGTGGCTGCAAGGCCGGTCTGGTATTTAACCCTGCCACTTCATTACACTACTTAGATCACGTGATGGATCGTCTTGATATGATCCTATTAATGTCTGTGAATCCCGGCTTTGGCGGGCAAAAGTTTATCCCTTCTACTTTGGATAAACTTAGAATGACCAAGAATCTCATTGAGCAATCCGGCAAGGACATTCGTCTCGAAGTCGATGGTGGCGTCACGATTCAAAACATCGCTGAAATAGCTAAAGCAGGTGCTGATACATTTGTTGCTGGCTCGGCCATTTTCAAAACAGATAACTACCAAGAAACAATTACCAAGATGCGCAACGAACTAAGCGGCATTTAACCGTAAAGATTTTCGTTCTATTCAGAACACCTATATCATTGACCTTAAAAAGCTGCACTTTCTAGGCTCGTGATATAGGTGTGCGCTTTATACTGCTTTAGAATTTAATGCAGATACTAGCTTTTGCCTGAAAAACAATAATGCCAAACTCAGTAACATAACTAAACGCATACTTGGTTCGGCTACACTCACTGTACCGCTACCAACCGGTGGAATTACGCTTTCAGGTATCGATGGCACAAAGGTTTGACCGGTATTTATCTGCCCAAATGTTGAAGTGCCTGAACTCCAAATAAAATCCTGCTCATTTTGCCCCATACCTTCTAGTTGTATCGAATGCCCTGCCAAGGTACTTCCACTTTCACTCACTCCAACATCGGTACTGGTATGCCCAATGGCAGCGCCATTCGTAGCCGTAAGTTCACCTTCATAACTTAAAAACTGAATAAGAAAACCCAAATGATCAATTAGCGCAATGCCATCTCTACTACCATTTTGCAACATAGTGCTACCCGTAAAAGCAAGCGAACCATAGCCATTTGACTGCTCGACAATTTGCCCGCTTAAACTCCAAGTTGAATAAACCCTACCGTTAGTGCCGTTATAAAAATCCAAGCGCCAACCGTTAAGATCCAGTCCAGCAAGACCTGAAATTTCAACAAATTCACCCACATCTGCCCCGGTATTATCATAATGAAACTCATTGATAAACAAGGGTAAAGCATGCGAATTAATGCTGGAGACAATAAGAGAAAATAAAATACATAAGTGCATTCTAGAAAGAAGCATAAGAAAATCCTTTTAAGTTTAGGTTAAATAACAAAACATCCTGTTTTGTCTAACAATTAAACTGGCAATTTGAATAACAAAAATTGCTGCAATTTAATTGCCTAATAAATATACTGCAATCACCCAAAAAAACCTAGCATAGCTATGCGACAGACATCTAAATATTGATTCACCGCTTTAGCTGCTGTAATCTTACTCGCTACTTTAATAGAAGAAGAGAGACCTTCAGTGTCTACATCCATCCAAAGCGTCGTTATTGAACACGGCTTTCTACATTCAGGCTGTTGGCGAAGCTAGTTTTTAGACTTTTAGTCTGCTAATGCAAGCACTATTCTGGCAAGTGAATATACCTCCACCATTCACCTCGATTGCCACAACACGTTTATAGATAAGATGTAGGAACGGACATGACTCCTGAGCAATTTTCCGCACTAAGCGAACAAGGCTATAATCGTATTCCGGTCACACGAGAAGTTCTCGCTGATCTGGATACACCTCTAAGTACCTACCTTAAATTAGCAAATGGGGCTTATTCATATTTGCTTGAATCCGTTCATGGAGGTGAAAAATGGGGCCGTTACTCGATTATAGGCTTACCTTGTGCGCAAATTCTAAAAGTGTCAGGCCACACAGTAACAATAGAAATAAACGGCCAAGTCACTGAAACACATGAATGCAAAGACCCTTTAACGTTCGTTGAACAATTCCAGACACGTTTCCGTGTTCCCGAGTTAGAAGGTTTACCTCGTTTTAATGGTGGTTTAGTGGGTTATTTTGCCTATGATACAATTCGTTATATCGAACCTAAACTGGCAGCATCTTGTCCCGATGACCCCTTAAAAACGCCCGATATTTTACTGATGGTATCAGATCAATTAGTCGTGTTTGACAATCTCAGCGGTAAACTAATACTTATTCAACATGCTGATCCTAGCGTTGAAGATGCTTACCAGGTGGCGCAATCAGTACTGGATTTATTAGTACACCGACTGCGAAATAATTCCAGTTCAGCACCTGAAAAATCAGTTTCAAACACTGCAAACACTCAGGTCAAAGAGTCGGACTTTATTTCTGGTTTTTCTGAGGAGAAATTTAAAGCGGGCGTCGACACGATTAAAGAATATGTATTGTCTGGTGACGTTATGCAGGCCGTATTGTCACAACGGATGTCTATTCCATTTGAGTCAGAACCGCTAGATTTATATCGGTCCTTACGTTGCTTGAATCCTTCACCATACATGTACTTTCTAAATTTGGACGACTTTCATATTGTCGGCTCTTCACCCGAAATTCTTGCGCGTGTCGAAGATGGAGAAGTCACCGTTCGGCCCATAGCTGGCACGCGTGTTCGCGGTGCGAATGAAGCTGAAGACATAGCGCTCGAAAAAGACCTTTTAGCAGACCCAAAAGAGTGTGCTGAGCACCTTATGTTAATCGATCTTGGCAGAAATGATGCAGGAAGAGTCAGTAAAATGGGCAGTGTTCAACTAACCGATAAAATGGTCATAGAACGTTATTCTCATGTAATGCATATTGTCTCAAACGTGACAGGGCAACTGAAACCCAACACCTCTTCAATTGATGTTCTCAGAGCCACATTTCCTGCCGGCACACTAAGCGGCGCACCTAAAATACGTGCTATGGAATTATTGACGAACTTGAACCAGTCAAAAGAGGCGTGTATGGCGGGGCCGTTGGCTATCTCTCATGGAATGGCAATATGGATACAGCCATTGCTATCAGAACCGCAGTGATAAAAGACAAGGTATTACATATTCAAGCCGGAGCAGGTGTCGTGGCAGACTCTATTCCTCAAAACGAATGGGATGAAACCATGAATAAAGGTCGCGCTGTATTTAGAGCGGTTGCCATGACTGAACATGGCTTGGACGGATAAGGAGAACTTAAATGCTTTTAATGATCGATAACTACGACTCCTTTACTTATAACGTTGTTCAATATTTTGGTGAATTAGGTGCAGACGTACATGTCTACCGAAACGATGAGCTATCTATTGAACAGATCGAAAAGTTAGCGCCTAGTAAAATTGTCATTTCCCCTGGCCCTTGTACGCCAGATAAAGCCGGTATTTCATTAGCCGTAATAAACCATTTTAAGGGTCGAATCCCGATACTGGGAATATGCTTAGGCCATCAGAGTATCGGCCAGGCTTTTGGTGGAGAGATCGTTAGAGCGGGTCACGTCATGCATGGCAAAACATCTACTATGCATCACAACAATCAAGGTGTATTCAGCAACCTGACGCTGCCCTTTACTGCAACGCGCTATCATTCTCTGGTCATTAATAAAGACAGGCTTCCAGAGTGCCTTGAGATTACTGCCTGGACAGAAAATGAAGATGGTAGCATGGAAGAAATTATGGGTATTCGCCACAAAGAACTCGATATAGAAGGTGTACAATTTCACCCTGAATCAATTTTAAGTGAGCATGGTCACGATTTATTAAATAATTTTTTACAGCGCTGATTTACACAAAGCATCAAAACAATAAACACGGATATATAAATAGGTATTGTCACATGGATATCACACAAGCACTTTCAAAAGTAGTCACTAACGAAGACCTGAACACCGAGGAAATGCAGTCGGTCATGCAACAAATCATGACCGGAAAGGCAACAGAAGCTCAGATTGGCGGTTTTTTAGTTGCCTTACGCATGAAAGGTGAATCTGTAGAAGAAATTACCGGGGCAGCTCAAGTCATGCGAGAGTTATCGACCAAGGTAACTGTTTCGGGAGATTACTTAGTAGACACCTGTGGTACCGGTGGGGACGGTGCTAACCTGTTCAATATATCCACAGCCAGCGCCTTTGTAGTAGCTGCTGCGGGTGGACAAGTTGCCAAGCATGGTAATCGAAGTGTTTCCAGTAGTACTGGAAGCGCCGATGTGCTTGAAGCTGCTGGTATTAATCTGGCAATTAGCCCTGAACAAGTTCAGCGCTGTATTGATGAAATTGGTGTTGGCTTTATGTTTGCTCCGGCACACCACAGCGCAATGAAACATGCGATTGGTCCCCGAAAACAAATGGCAATTCGTACCATCTTCAATATGCTTGGCCCAATGACTAATCCTGCTGGTGTTAGCAAACAAGTGATAGGAGTGTTCAGTAAAGACTTATGTAAACCTATGGCTGAAGTGCTCAAAAGGCTGGGAAGTGAACATGTCCTAATCGTTCATGCTTCAGATGGTCTGGACGAAATCACTATTTCCGGGGAAACCTATGTTGCAGAACTAAAGGCTGGAGAAGTCAGTGAATACACCATTTCGCCGAAGGACTTTGGTTTTGACACACAATCTTTATCCGGCCTAAGTGTCGAGAGCGCCCAAGACAGCCTTAGTCTGATCAAATCAGCCTTAGGTAAAGACCAAAGCGAATCGGCACAAAAAGCCCGTGCCATAATCATCCTAAATGCGGGTGCAGCTATTTATGCTTCTGGACTGGCATCAAGCCTGAATGAAGGAATGGAGCTCGCCGCCGATGCGATTGGAAGTGGCTTGGCATTGACCAAGTTATCGGACTTAGCTAGTTTTACTCGTGTTTTTGCAGACTAATATTTAAAGTGGATTAATCATGTCAAACATCTCATTTGGACCGTCATCTTCAGCAGATTCAACACCGACTATCTTGAAAAAGATTATAGAGCGGAAGTGGCAAGAGATTGAACAACGGCAAGTCAGCCTATCGCTCGCAAACTGCAAAGCGCAAGCAAGAGATAAAGAGGAGACCCGTGGATTTGTAAGCCGCATCGAAAGTAAGCTTGCTCAAGGTGACCCTGCGATTATTGCCGAAATTAAAAAAGCCTCTCCGAGCAAAGGTGTGATACGCGAGAATTTTATTCCTCAAGAAATAGCGGAGAGTTATGAGTCAGCTGGTGCGGCATGCTTGTCGGTTTTAACCGACCATGATTTTTTCCAGGGTCATGAGGATTATTTACAACAAGCCCGACAAGCGAGCTCTCTGCCGATTATTCGCAAGGACTTTATGGTCTCACCTTATCAAATATACGAAAGCCGGGTTGTAAACGCAGATTGCATCTTGTTAATCGCAGCCTGTTTAACCAGAGACCAAATGCAAGAGCTTGCAGGAATTTCTGAAGAAATAGGCTTAGATGTGCTCGTTGAAGTACACAACGAAGCAGAACTACAGCAAGCTTTGACCCTGAATACACGTTTATTAGGTATCAATAATAGGGATCTGCATAGTTTTGAAGTGTCGCTTGAAAATACCTTCAAGTTGCTTGATCAAATTCCTGACAATAAAATTGTGGTAACCGAAAGCGGAATTCACACACCCGATGATGTGCAACTTATGCAGCAACATAAGGTGAATGCATTTCTTGTTGGTGAAGCATTTATGCGTGCAGAGAATCCTGGCGACGAATTACAACGTCTATTCTTTTAAAGGGATAGGTAAAAAACAGCCCTAATCTATAGACAGTCATACTGAGACTGCTGATCGAATGATACAGCAATCATGTCATATCCTGCATTCGAAAGCGTTCTTAACAAAGAACGGTCACTCAATACTGTTGAACAAATACTATGGATACTGCTTTGCTCGTCTAAGGTTACCTGAGCCAAATCAAAATCCATGACTAAATAGCGCATACTGCCATACTCATCTGCATGTGCTTGCTCTATCACCTCATAGTCAATAAATGTTAAACCATCCTGGCCGCTAAAATGAGAGGCTAATGACGTGCTTAATGAGTCAGCATCAGAAGTTGTCGCTAAAGCCAACATCGTAAACAACAATACCAAACTTTGTATAACATGCTTAACAGTACTACTCATCTGCTCTTCTGCCTCATTTTTATCACATATAAAGTTGATCTAAAAAGAGTCTAGCGAAAGAATGTAGTTTGGTTAAGTGCGTGGCTTCCAGTTTAACCCTTGTTTACACTTTCAGCTTATCTGTATAGGGCGGCCAACCTAGTGGTTTTCCTGCCAATAAGTGTAAATGGATATGATAAACCGATTGCCCCCCGTGCTCATTACAGTTCATCACCACGCGATAACCTGCTTCATCAAACCCCATGTCCGCTGCGATTATTTTGGCTACATAAAATAAGTGACCTACCAACTCTTTATCTTCTACTTCAATATCATTAATCGTCACGATTGGTTTTTTCGGGATGATCAGTAAGTGTGTTGGTGCTTGAGGTTGGATATCTTTGAAGGCTAAGCTGAGTTCATCTTCGTAGACAATATCGGCCGGTATTTCACGGTTTATTATTTTAGTGAATAAGGTTTCTGACATGATTTTATTCGTCCTTTTTATGATTACCTAAAAGAATTAATAGCGAATAAGCGTCTTATGCTCTCGCTAATTTCGGTAACTTCCCCGATGTGCCTATCGCATATTTCATCACATTATTTTTGGCCAAACCAACGTGGTTTGCTACCCCCAAAGCTATATTTCGTAGCACTCTTAAAGGTAATTGATCATTACAAAAGCCATAGTAGAAAGCATCCATAATACCCATCATTGCTTGGTTTTCGCTGCGGCGGCGTTGTTGATAGTCCTCTAAGATTTTCAGTGAGGAGAAATCGTGTCCATTCACATCAGCTTTAGCTAATACTTCTATCAATACAGCCGCATCTAAAAATCCAAGGTTAACACCTTGCCCTGCTAAGGGATTTATTGTGTGTGCTGCATCGCCTACCACCGCAATACCTTGCTTCACATAAGAGAGTGCATGTGATTTTGTTAAGGGGAAACTAGCTGCTTCAACAATGTTAATTAAAGGAGGCAGTTCAGACGGATAATTATCTTTAAGCGCTATAAGTAGCGTGTCATAGTCCATCTTCTGTAATCTTTTGATTTGCTCAGGAAAGTCATACCAAACAAGAGAGGCATAATGCTTTCCTTGTACATCCGGCAAGGGTAAAAAGGCCAGAGGGCCATGCGGTGTAAAGGATTCCCAGGTAATGTCGTCTTGCGCGCCTTGATATTCAACTGTACATACAAACGCCTGCTGCTCGTATTGTTCTTTAAATTGCCCTAAATTTGCTAATGTACGTACTTGTGACTGCGCTCCATCGGCACCAATTACTAATTTGGCACTTATCTCACCGGCCCCCTCAAGGGTAATATGTTTAATTTCTGACTGAAGGTCCATGGAGACAATTTTATCTGGGCAAAAGACGGTAAGGGATTCAAAGCTCTGCATGGTCTCATGCAACGCTAATTGCAATATATCATTCTCAACAATATGCCCTAAATGGTCTTGCGATATATCCTGGGCATTAAACTCAGTACGTGCCCAAGAGGATATGTCGGGTAATAACGCGGATATACCTTTTTGGGCCGGCATTTCATTCACCGCTAATCGGCGATAGGGGCACATCCTTTTACTGGCTATATGTTGCCAGGCACCTACATGTCTGAGTACTTGTTCGCTTGCAAAACTAATGGCTGAAACACGAATATGCGGTGCGGCGTTTGTGATAAACGGTTTCGGTTCTTGAGAGTCAATAATACCTACTTTTAGATTAGAGCGCGCCAAACCACACGCAATCGTTGAACCCACCATGCCAGCCCCAACAATCATTACGTCAAACACGCTACTCATTTTGATCTCTCTTTGGTATAAAAGAACACTATTATGCAAGATGCCCGCGCACAATCATAGATGGCCCAAGATACTAATATTTATTAAAGGTAGCCAAAAATATTATGTTCCAAAACAAGAAAAAATTACTTAACTTTTGCTGCTTTCTCTTGTTAATCGTTCACACGCTTACCGCAAATACAGCCGGTTTCCCTTCGCGAATCATTGGAGGGAACAAACACCCATCTCTTGCGCCTATCATTGAAAAAACCGCACCATCCGTCGTAAACATTGCTACTTACACCGTAAAACGTACCTATAACCCCCTTTTACAATCGCCATTTTTTAGACGTTTTTTCTCTATCCCAGATGAAATTGAAGAAACACGACAAGCTCAAAGCGCAGGCTCTGGCGTTATAGTTGATGCTGAGCGAGGATATGTACTAACTAATCATCATGTTATTGCTCAGTCGAATGATATTGAGGTAAAACTGCAAGACGGGCGGAGCTTTAAAGCAAAACGTATCGGTTCTGATGAAAAAGTTGATATCGCACTATTACAAATTGAAGCGGCTTCTCTTTCTGCTATCACATTAGCCGATTCAAATGATTTAGCAGTGGGTGACTTTGTACTCGCGATCGGTAATCCATTTGGATTAGGTCAAACAATTACCAGCGGCATTGTCAGCGCGATAGGTCGAAATGGCTTAGGCATTCAAGGCTTCGAAGATTTCATCCAAACCGATGCATCCATTAATCCTGGCAATTCTGGTGGTGCGTTAATCGACTTGAATGGCCATTTAGTGGGCATCAATTCAGCCATCATTGCACCTGCTGGCGGTAATGTTGGTATCGGTTTCGCTATTCCCACCGAAGTATCTCAATCAATCATGAATCAATTAATTGAATATGGTGAAGTAAAACGCGGCGGCATTGGTGCGCGCTTCCAAGATTTAAGTGCCGAATTAGCAGAAGCATTTGCAATGGACACCCTACCTTCAGCAACCTATCAAGGAGCGATTATCGCTAGTATAGCGCCTGACAGCGCAGCCGAAGATGCAGGTCTTCTCCCAGGAGACATCGTCATTAGTGCCAATCAACGAAAAATAACCAATGCGACTGATATCCATAACCGAATTGGCTTATCTCCCATTGGTAAGCAATTAAAACTTGAAATTATTCGTGCCGGAGAAAGCCTGTTTGTTAATACTGAGATCAGAGCGATCCCCATTCCTGAAGCGTTGGGTAAGCGCCTTTCACCTTACCTTTCTGGCGCGGCGTTAAAGGATTTAATTCCCAGAGACCAAGAAAATGCAACGGGCATTACCATAACGGCATTAGAAAAAAATTCTTATGCACAACAAATTGGGCTCATGACCGGTGATATTATATTCGGAATTAACCGTACTAGAATAAAGAGTATTGCTGAACTTAAAAACTATTCTCAACAATATTCTATTCAAGCGTTTAGAGTGAGACGTGGCTATGAGGATTTAATTCTCTATGTTCGATAGCGTCTGATGAAGAATATTTTGGACAATAAAATAATGCGATATCTCCGGCTTAATCCAAAGATATCGGGATTTGAACATATTTAACGATGCCCGCAAAGACTAACCTGCTTTTTTCCGTTTAAGCCAAGTTGGTTTTTTCACACCAATTTTGGCAAAACCTTCTGTTAAGGTCATAGGGTGAGCCAAATCCATATAATCTGACAACTTCATTTTAATTAATTCATGGTGATTACCTGCTCTAAAAGCAATATCGCCAGTGTCATCAAAACCTTCATACATATATACGGGAATGTCATAGAGATTGCCAAATGGTGGCATGGCACCCACTTCACATGAAGGGAACCGGTCTTTGAATTCATCTTCTGACGCGAGGGCAACCAGCTCTGTTCCCATCGCATCCATAAACCTGTCCCAACGTATCCGGCAAGTTGCGGGTAGCACTACCATGGATAAGCTACCATCAAGGCTCACCATGACGGTTTTCGCCATTTGATCGCCTTTCATATTCGCTCGCTCAGCAATTTCTTTTGCCGTAAAAGCGCCCGAGTGTTCTACCGAAACGTACTGCACCTTGTTTGAATCTAAGTATTGTTTTAACTGTTCAACTGGCATCGTCACTTCCTCGAAACATTATCAAATCATCGGGCAAAACACGGTCTAACGGAGTGTGTCTTTACTCGAAAGTTGATTTCAACGTCAGATTAATCTGGCACACCGGCACACGCTGAAATGATTAGATACTTTCCCTGTTCATTTCATCTTAGTCATGGATTTACATAAGTTGAAGTAACGAATCGTATCTTTTTTTAGCGTCGTTCATAAAGACTATAATTTCTAGGGGCTAAATGCCGCTATAACAGTTGTTTTAATTTGATGCGTATTAACTGTGACGTTAATCACTTTTTTGTTGTTCATCGAGGTCCAAATAAAGAAGCTAACGTAATGAATAACCGGCAGTTTTTTATAAGCTCATTGTACTCATTAAACAAGCATATTTAGCTATTGTTGTACCGTATAACTCACACTAAAATACCTTCTTAAATTACAAAAATAATTGCTTACAATTACAGTCACCCTGGTATCAAATTTATGGACTATGTTAAAACTTTAAACGCCAATATTAAAAAAACCCTAAGTAAAGGCAGGGTCGCGTTAACGAGTCCAACTGGTTGCCCCTCTATCAAATTATATTTATTTGACCCAGACGTTCTTCAAGGCCCCCTCTCCCATGAAGAAGCTCAAGCAGTTGTTGCAGATCCTGCTTACTGGTCTTTCTGTTGGGCAAGTGGACAAGTATTGGCAAGCTATATTTTGGCTCACCCCGAATTAGTTGCAGATAAAATTGTTGTCGACTTTGGGTGCGGTTCTGGTGTGGTTGCTATTGCATCTTCAATAAGCGGTGCCAAAAAGGTATATGCCTGTGATATCGATCGCGACGCATTGGATTCAGTAGCCGCCAATGCTGAGGCTAATCAGGTAAGTTTAATAGTGACTGATAGGCTGGATAATATTTCCGATAAAATTGATCTAATTACCGCAGCAGATGTACTGTATGACAAAGAAAATTATCCGCTGCTTGACTATTTCACTCAACAGTCAAAAAAAACGCTTATCGCCGATTCACGTGTTAAAGCTTTACCGAGTCAACACTACGATATGCTATCAACACTAGAAGCGCGTACTTGGCCAGATTTAAATGAATTTGAAGAGTTCAATCAAGTAAATCTTTATATTTCAAAAAACGAGCAATGATTAAAAAATAAAACAATACTCCGGAAATATCGGCAACCCAATCCCATAAAGAAAATGAACGATAGGGTAAATATGCTTGAATAATTTCAATTCCCAATCCCAAAAGAGCTAAACCTATTGCTAATATAAGGTGCTTATTAAAAGGGTGGGCTAAATGGCACAAAACAGCCATGATAAAAAAACCAACTGTATGTAATAATTTATCATTTAGTTGAGGTTGCAAACCCATTTCGGCTGGTGAAAAAGCAAGGACACATCCTGCCAAAACAGCAAAGTAAAAAATTAGTTTGTTAATCCAAATTTTTTGTATTAAAAATGCAACTTTCAAATCGGTTAATCTCAATGGCTGAAGTGAAACAGTATATCGATATCTTCATCAACAAGGCAGTGCTATGAACGGAAATTTGTTCCAAGGTTTCAGTTATTTAATTCAAGGCTTTAAAATTATTTGTCAGCCGGGTTTCAGGTTGTTTTTATTAATACCTGTTTTGGTCAACGTTATTTTGTTTGTGTTGCTGATAGCATGGGTAAAGAGTCTGGTTAGTGGCTGGTTAGCTTTTTTATTGTCTTGGATACCAGAATGGTTGGGTTTTATTGAGTGGCTGTTTTGGGGCATTTATTTACTTGTTATCGGCCTGACCTTCTTTTATAGCTTTGTTGCTGCCGCAAACTTAATTGCTGCGCCCTTTTATGGTTATCTGGCAGAAAAGACCGAACAACACTTAACAGGGAACTCTGTCGAAGAAAACTTTTCTTGGCAAAAACTAGCTGCACTCATTCCAAGTACCGTTAAAAGGGAACTTCAGAAGATTCTTTATTATTTACCCCGTGTAATCGGCTTATTCGTACTTGGCTTAATTCCGGGTTTAAATCTGTTTGTAGCGGTGATTTGGATTGTGTTTTCAGCGTGGATGATGGCAATACAATATATTGATTACCCCGCAGACAATCATAATATGAGTTTTCCTGAGATGCGCCAGTACCTATCTTCAAACCGTTTGACCTCTCTGGGTTTCGGCTTACTTACATTTGGCGCCACACTCATTCCTTTATTAAACCTGATCGCGTTTCCTGCTGCAGTCTGTGGTGGTGTCGCTTTTTGGGTAAATGAAAAATCTAAACAAGAAAGTATTAACTTGAATTTTGATACTCAAGGTAAAGCCAAGCATTTAGAAAATTAGTACCTAAGACCTTTACCCGAAGTCACAAACGTAGTTATCGTTCAAAGGTCTTATTTGCACTATTGCACATAAAAATCCAAAACCAAGCCCACAAAAACAGCTGCCCCAACCCAGTTGTTATTTAGAAAAGCTTTAAAACAGGCATCTCGATCTCTGAAGCGGATTAAGTGTTGCTGATAAACGAACAGGGAGGATGCGACAACAACACTTAAAAAATAAAATTGACCTAACTTTGCCTGATCACCAATCATACAAAGAGTGAAGACCACCAATAATTGAAGAAATGCAATAATCGCACGATCAGCTTTGCCAAACAGAATTGCTGTCGACTTCATACCAATTTTAATGTCGTCTTCACGATCTACCATGGCATACATCGTGTCATAAGCGACTGTCCATATAACTGTTGCGGTATAGATCAGCCAAACTATTTTTGGCAATTCATTTGTTTGAGCAGCATAAGCCATAGGAACAGAACAGGCGAATGCTGCGCCTAATACTACTTGAGGCAAATAGGTATAACGTTTCATAAACGGATAAATAGAGGCTAATGCTAGCGCCCCAAATGAAAGGTAAATGGTTAATTCATTCGTCTGTAAAACCAGAATAAAAGATAACGAACACAAGATACAAAAAAATACTAATGCATTTTTAACACTCAACTCACCCGTTGCCAAAGGTCGATGTGTTGTTCTCTCCACTTCACCATCAATTTTACGATCAGCAAAATCATTAATCACACACCCTGCCGATCGCATCAGAACTCCACCCACAATAAAAATAGCTAATACATCTAATGAAGGGAGTCCTTGGGCTGCTAACCACAGTGCCCACAATGTTGGCCACAAAACTAGGTAAATCCCGATAGGTTTATCGAGACGCGCTAAACGGATATAAGCCATGTACTTGAGATTTTTGATTTGTACCATATTCAAATTTTCATACCTTATTATTTAGTGCCTGACTTTCCACTCAGGCCCAATTTATCACTAAATTTTCACGTTACTTACAACCAGTTTCTTTGAAACAGCGCCGGCATAAATAATTCACTCACTAATAACGGCTTACCACTCAAACAAAAAACCGATCGCCTGCCATAAACTTTACCCTCACTCTGTAGATGAAATGAGGCCAACTCTAAATTACTTCGTTGCATAGATTTAGACTTGAATAGAAAAGCGCCTAATGGCCGGTTTCCTAACGCTTTCAACTCACGCTCCTTTCCAGATAAAGTATTCACTGGAATAATACTACGCGCTCTCACCCAAATTTCACCAAGGCAAATAAGTTCTACTTCTCTAATAAGCGCTTGCTGCCTAAAGGGCATACCTAAGTGCCTTACTTCATCTAAATGAGGATATGCCCAGCCTTGATGCGTCACTCTAACGGCAAAATCGCCTTTTGATGCATCCTGTAATCGCTTGGTCAACGAGCCTTTGTCTAGTACCCACTCTCTCTTTGAATAAGGCAAAACCCATTCAGGTACTCTTTTATAGTATTGCCACAAAGATGCTCTTCCAATCATAGTACTTAAATTCATTCGCAACGCACGAGATTGAAAAAACAATCCTTCTTTATATTCCGAGCCAGTATTAGCTGAGTAAACGTAAAGTGCACTTTTGGCATATAGTTCCTTGGTGATTGAATCTTTATATTTAGGTAGCGATTATATCGATCAAGCTTATATCAGCAAATTTTTTTACACCTCCCTTTGCCTATCTAGTCATTTTATGACGATGATCCGTTATATCAGGCCATTTCAGTTTGAAAAATTTGTGCATACCGCCTCTATTCTGTAGATTGTGGCGCTCTGAAAGATAGTTCCATCATCAATTTAGCTTAGGTATAAAAATGAAAAAGTGGGAGTGCGTAGTTTGTGGTTTAATTTATGATGAGTCTGAAGGCTGGCCTGAAGACGGCATCAAGCCTGGTACTAAATGGGAAGATGTGCCTGAAGATTGGTTATGTCCGGACTGCGGAGTAGGAAAAGAAGACTTCGAAATGGTAGAGATTTAATGGCACAAACGCACCCACTTATTGTTATAGGCACCGGTTTAGCAGGATACTCACTCGTTCGTGAGTTCAGAAAACTGAATAAAGAAACACCCGTATTAATGATTAGTCGTGATGATGGCCATTCATACTCAAAACCTCTACTGTCGACCGGTTTTACCAAGCAGAAAAGTGCTGATGATCTCTCTATGGGCGACATAGGAAAAATGGCAAGTCAGCTGAATGTTTCTATTCGAAACTTCTCCGAAGTCTCCCACATTAGCCCAGAAAACAAAGAGATCTCAATTGGATCTGAAGTTTTAGCTTATTCAAAGCTTGTACTGGCAAGTGGTGCGTGTGTTAACAGGCTATCTTTTCCCGGTAGTGAACTTGAAAATATCCTATCTATTAACGATTTAATGGATTATCGGACATTTCGGGAAAAAATAGCTGATAAGAAGCATATTGTTATTATGGGCGCCGGTTTAATCGGTTGTGAGTATGCAAATGACCTGCTAAATGGTGAATATCAAGTCACCCTAATCGACCCTTCAACTACCGCTTTAAATGGCTTAATTCCTGACTTCGCAGGAGATGCAGTTGTTCAAGGACTTGAAAGTGCAGGTGCTAAATTCCGCCTTCAGCAGACTGTAGAAAGCGTAGTGGAGAATCAACAGGGATTGAGTGCTACGTTAAATGATGGGAGCGTTATTAATTGCGACCTGATAATATCTGCAGTAGGTTTAAAACCAGAATTAACACTAGCCCAGATTGCTAAACTGGAATGTGATAAAGGTATATTAACCAATGCTTACCTGGAAACCAGCAATGAGAATATTTTCGCTTTAGGTGATTGTGCTCAAATAGAGGGTTTGGTTCGACTCTACGTACTTCCTCTTATGACAAGCGCAAGAGCATTAGCCAAAACACTTAATGGTGAAAAGACCCCAGTGCAATTCGGTATTATGCCAATCGCAACAAAAACACCGGCTTGTTCAGTGATTGTTTGTCCTCCACTGACTATTAACGGTGAATGGTGCATAGAACAAGAGGGCATAAATATTTCAGCTAAATTTTTAAGTTTTGATAAAAAAATTCTCGGTTTTGTATTAACCGGTGATCGTGTAAAGGACAAGCAATCAATCGTTAAAGAAATGATGGCGGCTTAAGTTTTTTATATGAATTTTTCTTAAGCTTTGGTTAAATTCAAAAGAACACTACACTCTAAGCTTTTGTTTTGTAATACTACACATGTATTAACTAATCAGTCAGAGGGAATCGATGCCGCGTGTTGCACCAAGCCCACACGCAACAAAACCAAAAAAAGAAAAATCTTCTGTTGTAAAGCAATCTTCTAAAAAAACAATAAGAAAAGATGTATGGGAAATGAGTGCTAAAGAGGCCCTTCTAGTCAATTTTGTTGTCAGTGAAATTTAAAATCACTTGATCTCTTCAAGTGTACCCCTATGAGAATTTTATGAATCAAGTACTTGAACAGCTCATCGAAGTTTTAAAATTAGATCAAAAAGATGAATTTATCTTTGAAGGCTGTAGTGAAGATCTTGGGTTCAAAAATGTCTTTGGAGGACAGGTGTGTGGCCAAGCAATGATGGCGGCTTATCTCACGGTTGAAGACCGCATCGCTCATTCAATGCATGGTTATTTCCTCCGGGCAGGTGATCACTCTCTTCCTATAGAGTACGAAGCACAAGTAATTCGTGATGGTGGTTCTTTTTCTGCCCGACGCATTATAGCCAGGCAACATGGAAAAGAAATTTTCACCTTGAATGTTTCATTCCAAAAACCTGAACAGGGCTTAAGTCATCAATTTGATATGCCAGAGAGCACTGACCCAGAGGTCTTACTCTCTGAGCTTGAAATGCGTCGTCGCTTTAAACATTTGATTCCTGAAAAACTACGTGATCAATTCACCCGCGACAGGCCTATTGAAATTCGCCCCGTCAACCCAATAAACTATTCCAATCCGGATGTTAGAGCACCTTACAAACAAAATTGGTTTAGGACGGTTGCGCCACTACCAAACGACTTAGCCATACATCATTGTATTTTAGCCTACGCATCCGATTTCGGCTTACTGGGTACAAGTCTTCTACCTCATGGGGTAAGTTTTGCCCAGAAAGGCGTTCAAGTCGCTAGCCTGGACCATTCCATCTGGTTTCATCGTCCGTTCAAAATTGATGACTGGCTGCTTTATGATATGGATAGCCCTAGCGCTTCTCAAGGTCGAGGTTTCAACCGGGGAAATATATATAATCAGAAGGGTGAGTTAGTCGCGTCAGTATGCCAAGAAGCGTTAATCAGGAAGCGGATTGTTGAGTAGCTTCGTTATTGCCTAGCCAACTAAATAATTCGCCAATCGGTAGCGGTGGGGTCAAAAGATAACCTTGAATGGTATCGCAGTTCAATGCATCTAGACGATCCATTATTTCTCGATTTTCGACCCCTTCAGCAACAACAACAAAGCCTAATTGGTGACACATTTTTATAGTAGCATCTACAATCAAGTCGTTACTTTCATTACTGCAAATCCCAGAGATAATAGACATATCTATCTTTATTTCATTCGCAGGAAGGCTGCTTAAATAGGCCAAAGAAGAATACCCTGCCCCAAAATCATCCACTGAAACTTGAAAACCCAAATCACGAATTTCATTCAATACGTCAATAGCATCCGTCGGTTTTGACATCATCGATGTTTCGGTTAACTCAAAGAAAATGTTATTCGCGACTACCTGATAACAAGAGAGCTGCTCTTTGAGGAAACGGATTAAATCATCTTCTCCCAAGTTCATCGCAGAGAGATTAATAGACATTTGTATGTCATAGCCTTGCTCTTTAATCTTATTAGTTGCGATAAATGATTCTTTCACCACCCACCTTGTTAATGCTTTGATAATGCCTGTCTGTTCTGCAATCGATATAAATTCATCTGGGCGAATCATGCCATAGCGCTTATGGTGCCACCTAACAAGTGCTTCAACACCGCAAACCATCTGTTTTTTTAAATTAAATTTTGGCTGGAAATATAGTTCAAGATCATTATTTTGAATCGCATCTTTTAATTCAGACACCAGCATTAAGCGCCGCGTATTATATTGGTCATGCTCTGGCTTATAGTAAGACATGTTTCTATGAAAGGCTTCAGAAGAGTCAGCCGCTACTTGCGCATGCCGGAGTAACGTTGAGGGGTTTAAACCGTGCTCTGGACACACAGCCACACCTATCGAAGGCTTTAACTCCAGACGCATTTCTTTAAACTCAAGCGCTTCAATCACTTTGGAAATAACAGTATTTACTTCTTCAGGGCGTTGTTCAGCAAAATCAACATTCAATAATAATCCAAAAGAACCGTTTCCAAGCGAACAAACATTTTCGGAGCATGACGGCCGTTGTATTTTTATATGGCCCGGTAATAAAGCCAAAACATGATTATAATGATCCGCTAGTTCCACCATCATCAAGTCGGTATTATGATGACCTAATGTTCGGCTTATTTCTGGGTAACGCAAGATCTCAATAATAACAACTGCGATTCGCTCGCCATGGCGTAATTCGATTTCCTTGTTAATCTGTTGTTCAAAACAATAACGGTTAGGCATCAGTGTGACAGAGTCTGACATGGAGTTATCGAGTAGCTTTTTTTCAATGTCTCTTCGTTCTTCATATTCGACTAATTGTGCTTGCTGGGCAGCGATACGCCCCTGATGCTCACGATAAAATCGATATGCAAGCGCTCCATTTAATATGAATAGTTCAAGAGCTGAGCCTATTTGCATACCATATTCAGTCAAAAACCCTACTGGAACCAATCCTTGTTTACTCAGTGCGGTAATCGCCGCACCTAACATTAGGACCCCCCAAGCAGCCGAGTAAACCCAGGCCATTTTATTGCCCAATAATCCAATAATTGGACCGAGAATTAACAAGGTAAATGAGGCTAACACGACGCTGGCTACAGACAATTTTAACGATGTTTGACTATCTAAGAGAAACACACCAGATATGCCCGCTACACCTATGAGTAATATCACATTAGTCAGCATATAGGCTTGCGGGCTGAATTTTTTTATTGACATAAACTCTCGGCTAAAGAGCGTTGAAAAAATAAGACAACTCGAGGGTAAAAGTAGCAGCAATAAGTGATGAAACGCCGGTGAACTTGAAAATATATAGGGATAAAGCTTTGCGCGCATGATGGCAAAAAACATCAAGAACAAAAATGCTGAAATAGCATAGTACAAATACATTTTTTCACGCAGTGCGATAAAAATCAGTAAATTGAAAAACACTACGACCATCACGACCCCAAAGTAGATCGCATGTAAGGCATCCTCCTTTCCCAATTCCAAAAATAGTTCTGTGCTTTTCCAAAGTGTTAAGGGCACCAATTGAGAGCCGTTTGTCATTACTTTTAAATAAAAGGTATGTTTCTCTCCTGAGTTTAATTCTATTGGGAATAAGAAGTGAGGGTGCTCAACGGGTCGTTGGCTGTAGGGAACTCGGTCCCCAGTATGATATTTAGCGAATAATTTATTTTCGTTGAATTCATATAAGTCAACGGTATCTAATAGAGGATATGCAATTTCCAATATTTGTTTTATCGAGTCGCTACTCGGATTTGCTAAGGTAAATCTGTACCAATAAGGCATCGGTTGATAACCAAAATTTGCATGATTTTCTTCTAGTAATACCCATTCTATATTACTGGTTCTAGAGGCTACCTCATTTATATTTTTTACGGCGCTTTGGTCTGGATAATATTCAACTTTTACAATGACCGATGTTTCACTTAACGGTAGATGTGTTTCTACAGCAGACGCCCGGCTGACTAAGACGAATAAAGTCAGCAGAAACCAAATAATACTGTGTATTAGCATATTATGTTTTACGGTATGCACTCTAACCCTTCTTGAAACAATTCTTATCAGTTCTTTTAGATTAGCACTTTCTGATCATTTTGCCTGTTCAGTACGCTTCGGCTCAGGTCAATTATTAACAGATGTTATGGCGTTCATATTAATTAAATAGTTAGACGCAATAAATTTCAAACAAATACATGATATGTAAGCAACATCGTCTTATACTTATTTATTTTAGAGGACGTTACCATGAGTAGTGCTGAAGAAAGTCGACAAGCTAAAATCATCAGCGAGCTAAGTACTTTAATACGCAAAGTACTTAGCGAGCCATCACTCGCACCTAAGTGTATGGAGATTGCACGAGAGTTAAAAAATGAACCAGGTGCCTATCAATTGATCGCTGACAAAATTAGCGCCAACACAATTGTTCGTATTCCTGAAGAGCGTAGCGATGCTGACAAGCTGTTTATGGATATTATCCATCAAGTCTTAGATGACGAAGCCGCACTCTATTAATAATAGCGGAGAAGCCTCTAATTTATTAGTTAAAGAGCGGGCCTTGATTAAGATAAAAAAACCTCGCTCTAAAGGTCTTTTTGACAAAGGGATTTAAGTAACTTAAATGCATTTTGAATATCTTCATGATGGCTAATTTCTTTTTGCTCCATCAAAATATCTTTCAAGGTATCGAGGGTTGTTAAGGGGTTAGCAAGCACAACTCTGAAAACCACACAATTTCTCTGTCGATATTTTTTGGGCTCTAAACGCGTTCGTGACACAAAAGAAAGCCCCTTTTCACGCTGAGTTTTCTGGATAAACTTAGTAATTCTATCCAGCGCAGCATTAATTTTATCCATCTGAATATCATCGGCAGTGTTTAGCGCTTGCTTCGCATACTCAGGACAATATCGATAAGTAATAATGTTCAACTCAGGGTAAGTAATTACCTCAAAATCAGGATCGTCATCTATCATCCCAGCAAAAGCTTTTGCTTTGTTTATGCCTTGGTCTATTAAGATTTCATAGCCTTCTTTGGCAATAATTTTCAAGCCCGAATGTATTAACATTGCCATACCTGGTCGTGAGCCTTCCAAGGTAGTGCTCCCCAAGTCTTTCGAACCTTGACGCACAACATATTGAGCATGATGTTCAATTGATTTTAGCTTTGTAGGGTCTTTAAATACCACCAGACCACTTCCCATAGGCACATAGAGTTGTTTATGGGCATCTAAAGTAACAGAATCTGCTTTTTCTATACCTTTTAATAAATCGCGGTAACTATTTGAAAATAGTGTCGGGCCTCCCCACGCTGCGTCGATATGATAATGCGTTTTGAATTCACGCGCGATTTCTGCCAATTCATCTAAAGGGTCTACATTGCCTGTTTCCGTTGTTCCTGCAATGCCAATAATACTAATAATACAAATCTTGTCTTTACGTAATTGCACACAGGTTTCTCTCAAGCTATCAAGGTCGATGCGGTTATCGTCATCGGTGTCTATAGCTATAAGAGAGTCTCGACCAATACCAAGTAGGTCAGCAGTTTTACGGAAAGAATAATGGCCACGCTTTGAAACTACTATCGCTGCACCATCATAGCCATAATATTTTAACGCTCGAAATAAACCTTCGTGCGCAATACCCTTAAAGTTGCCTTCTGGGGGAAAAGCTAAATTACGAGCTGCCCACATAGCCGTTATATTAGCTATTGTGCCACCTGAACACATAGACCCCAGGGCATTTTCAGCACTGTGCATCCACTCACGATAAAACTCTTCATCTTGGTTATATACCAGTCGATGTAACATCCCTAATACTTGCCTTTCAAGCGGCGTAAACGCCTTCGATGTTTCCGTTTTAACCAAGTTCTGATTCAAAGCAATCATAATTTTAGACAAGGGAAGCATGAAGTAAGGTAAAGCAGAGGTCATGTGACCAACAAAACGCGGCGAGGAAGTATGAACTGACTGGGCAACTACTTTATCTAACAGGAACTGTGTGTGCTCGGATACAAAAATAGGTTTTTCTGGAATATTGGAATCAGAAAAATCTTTCTCCATAGTTTGCAAATCATGTTCGACTGCTACGATGTGCTCCTGCATAAAACCAGCAAGATTGCTTGATACATCTTTATCAATACGGCTTAGGGTTGAGTCAGGTGCCTCAGGAACCGTAAAGACTCGATACATGGTTTCGAGACTAGCGCGCGCGAATTTTCTTTTATGGTATTGCTTATCAGACATATAAAACTGCTATCAAAAATAGGCCCATTATTCAAAAATGGAGCGTAGTATAATCCGTCGTTTCAAGGATAACCAGTTCCTATGCGCATCCCTATCTATTTTACCACCGTATAGGTGCTTCACCAGAGCCTTCAGTCGCACGCACTTCTTTATCAAAACTCGGATGTTTTTGCTTTTCGAGCCTGATTTTTTCTACGCTTGAGCCAAGAACTACTAAGTTTATATTTCCGCTGGTCAATTGCGCTGTCGCATATTTGGCAAAGACTGTTTTAATCTCTAATATTCCTAACTTCGCCCCTTTAACCTGTATTATTTCATCGTTAGCTGGATTCTTTAATGTAGTTCCAATATCAAAAATTGCAAAAACTTCTCCCTGCTTGACGCGCGCTTTTCCTTGGTTCAAATAAATCTCATCTTTGGTACTCACTTTCATTATCTGAATCGGATGAATAAGGTCTAATATACTTTCGGATACCTTCAGAGCAACAGATTTATAGAGTTCTTCGGCTTTTGGCTCTTTGGCTTTTTCAAACACCATAGAGACAGTGTCTGCCCAGAATATTTGCTGAGTTGCCACCTCAACCAGTTGATAAGATACATCAAGGCGCTCAGTTATTGTCATATTTTCCAGACCATATAGTTTGCTTGTTTCTGTATTTGTAGCATGATCATCTATCGTGCCTAGTAGAATAAAATCGGCACCTAAGACCTGACCTAGTCGCCTAGCTTCTATAGCGGGCACTTTCCCAGAATTTAATAATGCTTTTTCAGAAGCAAGTTCACGTTCGAACGAACGATTCAAGACATTAAAGAAGTTGCTTTTAGTAAAGGTGTTAATCAGTTGATCTCTGATGCGGTTTGATATTTCAAAACCACCAGTTAAAAGCCTGGCCTGATTTGTCTTTAGCACCCGTTTATTATCACGAAAAGGAAAAATCGCCAAATTAGGTAGTTTAGTATTTCCTATTTCAGAAATATATTTAGGGATCAACGCTTTAACTGTAACACTCCAGGTCGGGTGCTCTTTTGTCGGTTTAACTACAGTGGTCACAAGATAAGATTTAATCGCTCCTTTTGAACGAAGAAAAATATCTTTACTGATATCTACCTTAGCCAAATTAGTTTCTGAGTGCCCATCAATTAACTGTTCGAATTCAACTTTAATAGTTTTTTCATCTCCGACAAGAACACCATTTACTTGCCGTACTGACTCCATCAATGCTGAAGCGACTGCATCTTGATAGTTTTCACCAAAACCTGTCGTGATACTTTCTGTTAAGTCAGCTTTTGCCCAACTCTGTAACGGCTGAATAGCCAGACAAATTAAAAGTATTAGTAGTCCTTTGCTCATGTTGCTATTCCTCCTAAATATTACTGTGTTGGAAAAAAAACCGGAATGTCCACCACGTAAACAGTTCCGGCCTCTGGCGCCTTATAATTATAAAATTTCTATCAAAACTAAAGTGAGAAGAACGACTTCTCACCGGTTTTACGTATTTCTTTTTCGCTTGCCCATTCTAAAATTCCAGACTCTAAGTTCATCAACTTCAGAGTGAACTTGTAATAAACATCTTTGGTATCACTATTACGCTTAACGATACTCGACATATTGCCATACAACATAAATTCAGCACCAGTTTGCTTTCCGAAAGCAACTGCTTTGGTGGGGTCAACTAAGCCACTATCCATTTGAAATTGTAGCTGATCCTGGATTTGTTTTACTGCCGTCATATCCACAAAGCGAAACTTTCCTGATTGTAATAACTTCGTTTGAATAGTATCTGTAATAGATTCTGTATCTATGTGCTCAGTAGTTTTGTTTTTAATCAAATCCACAAATACCACAGGTCGTCTATTTGCCGTCTCTCTAACAATGGGAGGAAAACTCACCAGGTCATCGACTAATTTTGCGGCAATACTTTGTAGGTCTGTAGATCCGAATCCTGTCGTAGTCGTTTCAACGCCGGTTGCGTCCCCATATGACACTTTAGGGTCACTTGAACAGGCAACCAATATTAAACTTGCAAATATAAAAGCCGTAATTTTAACTATTTTCATTTCTATCTCCAGAATAATACTACTTAATTTTGTACCATGACGTTAAATGTCGTCGCACTAGGGTTAGGTGCTACTGCTTGAACAGATTTTGTCTCGTGTGCTGTAATATTAAGAGGGCTCCACGGCCGGCCATCAATGGCTATTTCAAAACCGTCTTTATCGAACCATTTAAACTTATAACTGAAACTTAGGTCATCGCTTGAATCATTCTTTACCGATACTTGTGCTTTTAACAAATCACCGGCATAACCAGTATGCGTATCAGCAATCCTTAAACTATCTGATAATACACCACTATTTGATTCAATTATCTGAGTGACTTTACCTTCTTCTACAGTCACTGTTGCGGTTTCATTTACTGCACAGGAAGCCACGACCGAAACCAAGAAAGTAAGTACTAAACTCTTTACTATTTCTTTTTTCATATCAATCTCCTTTGTCTGATCCCCAGACGATTCAACATCATTGTTTATAAGGTATAAATCTGTGTCATTAGTTGATTTTTTACTGCCACGGCGCGTATAAATAAAGTTCTATTTCCTCTCACGTCAAGTAACACGCTTGCTTTACTATTAGGTGTAGATAAAAGAATTTCTTGAGATCCTTCGTCTAGGTTGAATCTCATAACTTGTGCTGTATGAGGTAAGGTCAACCAACTTCTTCGATCCGCAGTTTCTGAGATCATATTATAGACATTCGCTAAAAACTGCCCCGCTAATCCAGCTTGCTCAGTCGCATTCTGTTGCATTTTATATTTTGCGATGCCTCTCAAGGCTTGTCTAACTAACAATTTTGGCACTTGCTCTTTTAAATCCTTAACAGCCAGAGCACTTATATCAGCAACTTCCTGACTATAACCCAAGTCATTAAAATCTGCCGTCATCGCTCTAAGCCTTTGGCTCTTTGGCCAAAACTCTGTTTTATAATACGGAAAGGCTAGTGAGATGAAACCACCATCAAATGTAGGTATGGGTATTCTAATTTCTTCCTTTGCCGGAACAAAGCCTTCCTCAAAAAAAACCACAACACTACCCTGACCTGGTTTAGCTTCGTTGAGGTCTTTCAAGTATGTGGATACGCCCAGTTTTTTTGCCATTCTGGCAACATCTTGCTTCAAATAGCCATTATTTGAATTTATTTCATAGGCCTTTTTATAATCTATCCATGCTGCATTATAATCACCCGTCGCTTCCCAAAAAGCAGCTGAAGTATAAAATGTATACGCATTTTGAAAGGAGCTTTTGACTTTGCCTGCAACGGTATCCATACCCGAAAATTCATTACTTAAATTTTCTAGGTCGAGACTATTTTCTTCTGCTTCGTCATAAGCATTATCAATTTCTTTTTCATGTTGTTCTAATAAAATTGATTGTTCAAGCGCTACTTTCCTAAACTCAACCGAAGCACCTTCTTTGTCTTGTTGTCCCAAATAATTAAAGGCTTGATGATGATGTGTCAAAATTCGCTCATAACCAGCTCCTTGGTAAGGAATTGCATTATCATTTGAAATTAATGCTGCTGATTGATTCGCCAGACTTGATAATTGTATTGTTGCGTCTAAGTCTTGCTTCTCAAACTTATCTATAACCCATTCGAAATCTAATAAACTGGCCTTAAAGTTGTCATCTAATTGATTAATTCGACCTCGCTCCATCATATATAACATGGAATCCGCGTCATTTTTTTTCTCGCTTAACGCTAGCAAAACTCCTTTTTTGTCAACAACACCAACGTTACCTTGATAAATTGCATCTTGATAGACCAACGCTTGAGATGGGTAGGGATTAAATAAAGAAGATGTTGCACAAGCCGTCAGCAGAGTGAATAGGTAAACTATGCTTGCTGCCCTACAAAGCTGAATAATGCCAACCATTGAAATAGAAATATCCTTATTGACGATAGTGTCTGCACGGAAAATCGTGCCTACTGCTGCTGATTCACTTTCAGCTCAAGTACTAGATACTCGATTCTATAAGCTATTTTTTTAGAATGCACTCTATAGACTTCATTTTCATCACTTAATAGTAGAACCTAAAGAAAGTGTAAGTTTCCACTCTTAATAAGCCGGTCCAACACCTCATTTTTAGTTTTTATTCTTTGCATTTGGGTCAGTCGTTTTTTTATTTGTTCTTTAATTTGAAAAAAAGGTTTATCTATTGTCTTCTTGTTTGCTTGAAAGAATGCATTCACTTGCTCTTCACTAGGTTCATCAACCTTAAAAAGTAGCTGAGCAGCAGCATCAGGTGTAAGCCCTTCTTTATGTGCATACTGAAAAATATGCTGCTCTATAGCCGCACGTTCCAAAAGCGCAATACGTTGCTTTTCAATTTGCATATAACTCTGCTGTAACTCTTCAGATAAGTGTTCTTTTAATTTATCAATTCCCTTATATACAAATAAAGCCTCGCTTACTTCAACGCTTTTGCTTTTGCTAGATTGAGCTAAGAGGTTTGACAGAATTAATCCGAATGAAAATGCAACAAACATAAGAATAAAGCTATCCTTTCCTACTTTGGCTTTTTTTTTCATAACAACTTCCTTTTAGTGTTGCTCATTAACACTTTTCTGATGTCACAAGATTACTAACCTTAACCTCAATTAGTATATAGAGAAAATTATATTGGAATGATCGTTCCATTATGTGAGAATGGAACGATCATTCCAAACATAAGTTATTCATAATGAGAAACAAGAACTTTGAACCGAGTGTTGCTCTAGCGCAAGCGATGGAACTTTTTTGGTCCAAAGGTTATGAAGCCTGCTCTATGGAAGAGTTGCTCCAAGTAACCAAGCTCAGTAGAAGTAGTTTCTACAATACTTTCGTCAATAAGCGAGAGATGTATGAATCTGTTTTAGCGCACTTCAGTGACTTAAGTTTTGCTTCTTACCACGTTATCTATAGCGGAAAATCTGTGAAGGATGCATTAACTGATTTTTTCCAGTTAACTTTTTTCTCACCCGCCGTCATGCTTGAAAATGGCTGTTTGCTGGTGAATACCGTTCTTGAACAAAAAGGCAATGACCAGCGCCTTGCCGATATTGCCTCAACGACGTTAAAGAGTATTGAACATCAGTTCGATTTATTCTTCCAACAAGCGATGTTAAAAAATACCTTATCAAATCGAATCCCTTCAACTGAATTAGCCGCTTATTTTATGACCATCATAAAAGGTTTACGCGTGGCGTCCAGAGAAGGAAAAACCAAAGAAGAGCTTGAAAGAAGTTTTCTAATCGCTATTCAAGTCTTTCAACCATAAAATATCTGGAGTCAGTATGAATAATTTATTAAAATCGATTTTTATTTCACTTTATGTTTCTTTACTAAGCGTTGTTTTTATTCAATCTTTACTCGAATTATATCAACAGGGTTTTACAACTGTTTGGTTGGGTATTTTCATAGGTATAGGGCCTGCACTATTATTTTTTATAAGGCTATTTGTTAAACCTGTCGCCAGAACAAGTAACAACCTAAATACACTGTTTATATTCGCTGGCATTGGTTCCGTATTAAGCTACTGGTATGTTGATACGCCTGACGTTTTGAATTATTTCTACACCCATAGCTTAGGTTTGGGTATAGGCGGGCTAAGCTTATATGTGTTTTGGTATTCTCGTTTGAACCGTACGGAAAGCATTCAATTAAAGATTGGCGCAGCTTTACCAGAATTCAATTTAGTTACGTCTCAGGGTGAAGACTGGTCTTCAAGTGAATTAAAAAACCAAGCGGCATTAATGCTTTTCTTTCGTGGAAACTGGTGCCCTCTTTGCATGGCTCAAATAAAGGAAGTGGCTGCCAGTTACCAACAACTTGAACTCTTAGGTGTAAAAGTTTTTTTAGTCAGCCCTCAACCTGAGAAATTCACTAAATCACTTGCAGATAAGTTTGATGTTAACTTCAATTTTATGACCGATAAAAATAATCAGACTGCTAAGTTGCTCGGAATAGAGTCTATTCAGGGTACCCCTAAAGGAATGGAGGTTCTAGGGTACGATTCTGACACCGTATTACCCACTGCCATATTAACGGATAAAAATGGTGTTATTATCTTTACCGATCAAACTGATAACTATAGGGTACGACCAGAGCCCGACACATTTTTAAGAGTTTTCAATGAGCATGGACTTACAGCCCAATAATGAAGAGCTTATTAAGCGAGTACTTCAACTTCAAGCGCTTGCACAGAAATCGTTTCAACGGCGGCTGGTTGTTTTATCTGGAACAGAGAAGTGGGTTCAGGATTCGCTCTTAAGCGTACTTCAAGAGCTGAAATGCGTAAAAACCCTTACCGTCACTGAAAAATGTACAGCCTTTGAAGGAGACATATCATCAGCGTCTAAGCTTAAGACCTACTTAGGGTCCGAACTTGGCCGTATTATATGGGATGGGTTTAGTGGTTTGAATCCTGACAGCTTTGGGGCTGCATCTGGTTTACTCAAAGGCGGGGGGATATTTTTCTTATTGCTTCCCAACTTATCTACTTTTGCGCGCTCACCTGACCCTGATTATATAAGAATGTGCTCAGGACAAGATGAACTACCATTATGCGGCACTCGCTTCCTTAAGCGCTTTATTAAACTAATTCAAGCAGATGAGAGTGCTCTGCTTATTGAACAAAACCAACCTGTTACAACTAGCTTAGAAGATATTACTGATACATTAATGCCTTTATCATTACCCTCCGAAGATCAGTTAACACTCATCGACAATATTCAGTCCGTTTCAAAAGGTCGCGCTAGACGCCCCTTAGTTGTCCTAGCAGATAGAGGAAGAGGAAAAAGTAGTGCCTTAGGCATCGCCGCAGCATTAATAGCTAAAAAAATGCAACTTAAAGTCCTCATCACTGCCCCAAGTCAACGAGCATGTGAGGCGGCCTTCAAACATTTTCATCAGCAATTCCCCGAGCTCAGTTTAGACAATCACTTTGTATTTATTCCGCCTGATGAGCTTATTGAACAAACCCCAGAATGTCATTTATTACTCGTCGATGAAGCCGCTGCAATTCCTAGCCCTGTGCTCAAAATATTGCTTCTCAATTACCCTAGAATTGTTTTTTCCAGCACGGTACATGGATATGAGGGGAACGGCAATGGATTTGCTATTCGCTTCAAGAAAGAACTAGATACCCATACACCCCAATGGCGCTCAATCACACTTAAACAGCCAATCCGTTGGGCGCCCAATGACCCTTTAGAAGCGTTCACTTTTCAATTTCTATTATTAAATACTAAGTTTCCTGAAGTAAGCCTCAACTTGAAAAGTTCTATACCTGAAGTACAGTGGCCAACTCAAGATGAGTTAATCAAAAATGAGTCTTTGTTATGTCATATAATTTCATTGTTAGTGCTGGCTCACTATCAAACAAGTCCATCAGATATAAGACTCATACTTGATCACCCTAAAATAAGAACCGTACTTATTGTCGATAATAAAGGAGAACAAAAAGAACAGCTAATCGGCGTGATGCTGATTATCGAAGAAGGCGGTGTTAATGACGATGAACTAGCCCAGAGTATTTTTCAAGGAACACGTCGACCCAGAGGCCATTTAATTCCTCAAGCACTTATCGCATCTAGTGGTGATAAAAACATTCTATCGCAACGTACATTTCGAGTAATGCGCATTGCTATTCACCCTGATCATGCACGTAAAGGCTTTGGTTCTATACTGTTAAATGCTGCCAGTGAATGTGCAGTACACGAAAACGTAGATTCAGTATCAAGCAGCTTTGGCATTACCCCAGAGTTAATGAAATTCTGGCAAAAAAATCACTTTCAACCGGTAAGACTTGGCGCACATAAAGATGGCGCGAGCGGCACGCAATCCGCTATTTTATATAAAGCCATATCAGAGCCTGCACTAGTGTTGTCAAAGCAATTTTCTGATCAGTTCGGTCAACAATTTTTAGCTGATTTACTCTACCACCACCGCTATGTATCTGTAGATAATGCATTTTCTCTATTAAATAGCCTATCACTCAACAAAATCGAACTGAGTAAAAAAGACCTTCGTGAACTCTACGCTTACGCTGAATATCATCGCTCATTTGAAGATAGTTTAGCGGTGTTAAAAAAGTTTATGACGAATTGCTTTTGTGATGGTTCCATCTCTATTCTCGCAAATCAAAATGCATTCTTGATCGTCATGCGAATTTTTCAAGCACATGATATCAAAACATGTGTGGATAGATTAAAGCTAGGAGGGAAAAAAGAACTGGCTAAGATGATAAAAAGTAGTACCCTTAAACTATTAGGCAACTGAAAAAACAAGAACTTTATTCAGCAACCCGAAGGTTTTTAGTCTATGCAGATACGGAAAGAATATTCTAACTTAATAATCACGGCGGCTTTAGTTATGCAACTTTCAGCCTGCTCTACTATTATCACGAATACATCGCATGGCTATAATGGAGACGGTATTGAAGTCGTTAACGTTGGTGTCGGTATTCCTTATTCTGGGACCAAAAAAAATGTAGAGATTTTTTCCTGTAATTTAACCTGGTTACAAGGTTCAGAAGAAAGTCCACCCCATGCCATTCCTTTAAGCATTTATTCAATAATCGATTTACCCTTTTCGTTTATCGCAGATACTCTCTTTCTACCCTTTGATCTTAACTATGATGAGAAGCCTTATGAAAAGCAGCATAATTGCCATCTAAATAAATAGTGATCAACTGAACATTGGTATAGACATACTAAATGCTAAAACTTGAACCGCAACCGCACGTTGTTTCTGCATTAGGGTTTGTGACCGAGAACTGTGCACCCTTAAGACCTTCAGAGTAGTCTACTGTTGCACCAACTAAATATTGATAGCTCATAGAGTCAACAACCAACTCAACCCCTTTATTTGGAATAACAGTGTCGTCGTCCGCTCTGTCTTCGTCAAAGGTAAAACCATACTGAAAGCCCGAGCAACCGCCGCCCGTCACATACACCCGGAGTTGTAAATTTGGATTTTCCTCTTCCTCTACCAGCGACTTGACCTTATTGGCAGCAGCATCGGTAAAAATTAAAGGGGTAGGAATAAAAGATTCAACAACGCTCATTCAGTCTCCAACAGTCAATTTTGATAATCAGCTCTGCATTATCTAATTAACCAAGTATTTTAGTCAAGTATTCGCTTTGCTGGTTGAACCTGGGCTTGCAAGGGTGTTAACGGCTTTTAGGGAGACTGGCTCTGGCTCTGCCAACATAGGTGTATCACCTGCGTCATGCTGAGCAATTGAAACCGGTTCCTTATGATGTACCAAATTACCATTCACCTCAGAGCCCATTGCCATTTCTATCAGGTGGTAATAAACATTGCCTTTAATAGAGGCATTCTTTGCTAACTCGATGTGCTTTGATGCATAAACATCGCCATGAACAGTACCATTTACAATGATATTAGGCGCAATAATATCACCATCAATTTCACCTATATCGCTAATTCGTACAATCGCTTCACTTTCTTCTTCTGCGCGTACTGTACCCCGAATTAAACCATCTATATGAAGACCGCCCGAGAATTGAAGGTCACCTTCGATTTGAGTTTTAGCCGAAATCAATGTATCAAATTGAACACTTTGGCTACGATGCTGACTTTTGCTTTTTTTCTTACCAAACATAAATGCCTCCTAACTTTTTTGCTCAAGGAGCTGCTTCCATTCAAAGCTTTGCTCCAACCGTGATGCATTTTTACCTTTAGATTGTGCTACGACTTGTATACTTTCTGGTATAAAACCATCCGGTATCACCAAATCGCCTTCTATATCCTGAAAATATTTAAATTTGAATTTTATTCCCAACTCAACTTGCTGATCTGATAAATTCCGAAGAGGGATAATCTCCTTTTTATCGCCCCTCATTCCAATAAAGTTAACGGCAACAACACCATTTACATAAGCTTTATTATCGGCAACCTGTGCTAATACAATTTTATAGCTGAACCTCTTGGAAACCGAACCAGCTTGAATGTCTACATTCTGAACTTGTAAACCCCTTGCGTTATCCGACGGGGCCATAATGTTCTGATAAAACGATACATCTTTTTCAAGTTGTGATAACTCTGACTTATAATCCTTTATGGTATTTTGAATATCCAGTTTTGCTAAGTTGTCTATTTCTCGTCCACTCGTCAGATTAGCTACCTGTTGCCTAAGTATTGCTTCACTTTCTTGTAATTCAACAAATTTTTCAGAAAGTGCATCAAGTTGATAATTCACTTGGTCAAAGCGGTGCCTAATTTGAAAATCACCTAACAAAAAGCTGAGCGCACCGATAACAAACACCCCAGTTAAAAAAACTAAACGCCTTTTACGTTTAATTCCTGGTTGGTGTTGTACAACAATCAACTTTTGTTCTGCTTTACCTTTTGCCATATATCTAATCCGTTTATCTAATCAATATGTCTAATCTGAAGTATCTATTTAAGTGTGTTAAATAGTCACCTGTTTAAATCAAGCGCTAATTAGGGCATCAGAGCAACTTGATTCAAGCCTTCGCACTCATCAAAGCCAAACATAATGTTCATATTCTGTATAGCTTGTCCCGACGAGCCTTTTACTAAATTATCAATCACCGCCAGAATGATAAAATTCGAGCTTCCAGGCTGTTGGTGTATTGCAATACGACAGGTATTTGAACCTTTAACACCGCGTGTTTCAGGCAATGAACCTAAGGGCATCACGTCTACAAAAGGCTCATCAGAGAATCGATTCTCATAAATACTCTGAACATCTTCTAGTGTTAAGTTGCAGTCATCCTTTAATTCCAAATATAAAGTCGCCTGTATTCCTCTAATCATCGGAACCAAATGAGGCACAAAAGTAAGTGATACTTCAGAGCCATTGGCTTCACTCAGAATTTGCTGCATTTCAGGTAAGTGACGATGACCAGACACACCATATGCTTTAAAGCTATCCGAACATTCAGACAATAACATGCCTGTTTTTGCCGCACGCCCTGCACCACTGGTACCTGTTTTCGCGTCTGCTATCAGGCGCTCGGTTTTAACCAGCCCCTTTTCTATCAAGGGTAAAAAACCCAATTGAATAACCGTTGGAAAACACCCAGGGCAGGCAATCAGCTTTGCATCTTTGATTTTTTCACGATTTATCTCTGGTAGCCCGTAAACAGCCTCCTCAATTAATTCAGGGCATGCGTGTTTTTGGTCATACCAGTGCTCCCAAACATCCACATCAGTTAGTCTAAAGTCACCGGACAAGTCGATTGTTTTAAGTCCAGAATCAATAAATTCAGACATCATTGATTGTGCAACACCATGTGGTGTCGCAAAAAATATTAGATCACAATGCGATAAATCTTTAACGCTTGGATCGGTAAATTTAAGATCAATATGTCCACGCACTTGAGGAAACATATCCGCAACAGGGCGCCCTTTTTCCGATCGAGAAGTTACTACAACTATCTCTACCTTAGGGTGT
>Ga0105350_10000260_pt1 | contig 36445 bp, 33 predicted proteins | sample EN1Hudsemesocosm_FD_83506 | JGI IMG/M metagenome (GOLD analysis project Ga0105350, IMG submission 83506) | Methane-oxidizing microbial communities from mesocosms in the Hudson Canyon - EN1E Hudson Canyon | ecosystem: Environmental > Aquatic > Marine > Cold seeps | place: Hudson Canyon... | reverse complement strand
GGCTGTCAGTGAGGCCATTAAATTGCTCTAAAAACTTTGTAAACTGTGCTGGGATCATAGACCACCTCCTTATTAACTGTAATTATATACAGTATTGCAACAGTTTACAAAAACATAGCCTATTAATTTAATGTCCCAGCACTTTAGCAGGGTTTATTTTCGCGGCTTTAACGGCAGGATAAATAGTGGCTAAAACACTCAATACTATTGCAATTAATGCGGTGAAATATACTTCATTCCAGTTCAACTCAGAAGGCAAAAAATCAATAAAATAGACATCACCCGACAAAAATTGCACGCCAAATAAGTCTTCAACAAAACGTGCTACCCCAGCTAAATTAGAGGCCATTAACACACCTAATATCACTCCAACCACTGTACCAATAAGGCCATTAAACGTACCTTGCAACATAAATACTAGGATAATAAGACTGTTTTTTGCGCCCATGCTTTTTAACATCGCAATTTCACTTTGTTTTTCGTTTACCGCCATGACCAAAGTAGACACTATATTGAAACAAGCCACGGCTATAACCAAGCTTAATGCAATATAAACGACCGCCCTCACCAATTGAATGTCTTGATACAAATTGCCATCTTTGATGGTCCAATCCGACATGTACACTTCTGGTGTTAATTTATAGCCGATTTCTCTCGTCAATTGCGGAGCAGCAAACGCATCTTTAAATCGTAAACGTATACCTTGAGCACCATGCTGGATATTTAGTGCTTGTGCGGCTAAAGACATATGCATAAAACCAATATGATTGCTGAGCTCTCCGCCCATATCTAAACTAGCGATAACATTTAGGCGCAAAGTTTTTGGTGCACTTAAACTCAAATCTTCTGACAACTGGGGTAACAATATTTGTACTTTATCACCCACTTCCAAACCTAGCTTTTGCATCAAGCCTTGACCCAACATTGCTGCATTTTCGTCGGTTTGGAATTGTTGCCATTGTTGATTAGTCACTAAACTTGGAATAACCCCTTCAGAGGCATAAAGAGGATCTAATGCAGTTATCTCTACCGCCTTCATCTTATTGCCCTTTTGCAACATGCCTGTAGCATTGACATAAGGCTCAACAAAGATTACATCTGGGTGCTGTTGCAAAGCCTCAACTTCAGCAGGCCAATTTTCAATCCCGCTTGCATACACAGATTTAAACTCTGCGTGAGGAATAACAGACAATAAACGGTCTTTTAGTTCTCGTTCAAAACCATTCATAACTGATAACAACAAAATCAGCACAAAACATCCTAAGCCGATCCCGAAAGTAGAAGAAGCAGAAATAAACGAAATAAAACCATTTTGGCGCTTATCCGAACGAAAACGCCACGCCAATAACCAAATCAAATGCACTAGTTGGTGCTCGCCACAGATTGTGTTTCTGTCAAACAACCATCAACTAAGTTCAATGAGCGATCCAACCGTTTGGCCAACTGAATATCATGGGTCACAACCACAAAACTAGTCTGCATTTGATCCCTCAAATCACTGAGCAATTGATAAATACTTTCACCGGTTTTTTGATCTAAGTTACCAGTAGGTTCGTCTGCGAGTATTAGTTTAGGTTGAGTCACTAACGCTCTAGCAATCGCTACACGTTGACGCTCGCCACCGGATAATTCGGCTGGTTTATGACCATACCGATGTGACAAGCCAACTTTATCTAACATGGCCATGGCCAATTCATTAGCCTGTTTGACCGGTTTTTTAGCAATAAGTAAGGGCATGGCTACATTTTCTAATGCAGTAAATTCGGGTAATAAATGATGAAATTGATAAACAAAACCAAGAGATTGGTTACGAAATTTTGCTTGTTGATTGCTGCTAAAAGAAAAAATATCTTGTTGTTCAAACGTCACTTGCCCTGATGTAGGTTTATCCAGCGCACCCAATAAATGCAATAAGGTACTTTTACCTGAACCCGAACTACCCACGATGGCAACTTGTTCTGCCTTATCAATAGAAAAGTTAATGCTCCTAAGCACTTTAACGCTATTATCTCCATCGCTGTATTCTTTAGTTAGATTGGTACACCTGAGTAATTCACTCATAATCAGTACATTTCCCTAGTTTGAATTTGAACGGTTTAATTTTTCATACTTGCGTAAACGTTTCTTTTCCCTTCTTTTTGCCAAGATACGGGCTAATTTTCGCATACTTACCACTTGATCACTTTCATCAATGATATCGATACCAAACAAGGTTTCAACTAAATCCTCAACCGTTAACACCCCCTCTAAACCGCCATATTCATCAACGATTAATAACATATTTCCTCTTTGCGAATGCAAAGGAGCAAATGCTTTAGCTAGCGACATACTGCTTAATATAGTGACCATGTTTTTTTGGAAAGCTTTAAGTTCTTTGTCCGCATTACCTCGAGCATAAGCCAATAATAGATCTGACTTTAATACGTAACCGGAAATTTTCTCAGGTTCGCCATCTTCAAAGATAGGTATCCGTGAAAATGAGACATCTGCATGGTGTTGAACAAACTGTTCAATAGTCATGGTATCAGGTAATGAAAAAACGACCGTTCTATGGGTCATAGCTTGGCGTACTTTAAGCTGTTTTAAACTCAGCAAGTTTTGCATCACTGTCGCTTCGCGAACAGCAATTTGCCCTTCTTCTAAAGACAACGCAGTCATCGCGTATAACTCATCTCTGTTTAAACCAACAAGAGGAGACTCGTCATGAATTTTGGATGTCATTTTTTGCGCCATCTGCACTAACGGCCACAAAGCAATTATTAAATACTTTAAAAAATAGGCCGTTGCTGGCGCTAGTTTTCGCCAATGGCTTGCCCCGATGGTTTTAGGAATGATTTCTGAAAAAACCAAGATCAACAAAGTTAAAACCGCAGAAGCAATACCTAGATAGGCATCACCAAATACTACAGCTGCCTGTGCGCCAGCTCCAGCTGCCCCCATCGTATGGGCAATTGTATTTAGGCTCAAAATAGCAGCTAGTGGTCGGTTAATATCGCCAACTTGTTTCTTTAATAACTCGCCAGATGGGTGGCCATCTTTTTCTAACACAGAAATATAGGCAGATGACACACTCAGGATTACCGCTTCTGCAATTGAACAGACAAACGAAAAAACCAACGCGATAAAAATATATAGCAACAACAAAAACATAGGAATTAAATCTCAGAGGATGGTGTCGAAAACATCACATAAAAATGGGTAACAGACATCATACAAGCTTAACAAACCAGAAGCAGATAACGAACTATTAATAAGAGTATAGAAAAGAGATTTTACAAAGAAGTGACTAATATATAATTTAATGGCGGAACGGACGAGACTCGAACTCGCGACCCCCGGCGTGACAGGCCGGTATTCTAACCAACTGAACTACCGCTCCCCAGTTAAATTATATTTTTTGATAATGGCGGAACGGACGAGACTCGAACTCGCGACCCCCGGCGTGACAGGCCGGTATTCTAACCAACTGAACTACCGCTCCGTACTACTATTATTGCTAACATTAATACTTTGCTGCATTATCAAAACAAAATTATAGAGAAAATGGCGGAACGGACGAGACTCGAACTCGCGACCCCCGGCGTGACAGGCCGGTATTCTAACCAACTGAACTACCGCTCCAGTTTTCTCTCTAATTTCAACGACTTACAAGAAATTCTTTCGAACTACCTCGTTAACCGCGGCGCAGATAATACGGGTTCACCCTATACTAGTCAATAGCTTTTTTACACGAAATCCAGTTAAAAGTATTGATTGCTCTAGTAATGAACAATTTGCTGATTTAGCAGGCAAACAATCATTCTTTTGGGATAGATAAGTCCATAAAGCCCGAGTCAGGTTCGTCTTTGTCTTTTGGTTCATCTTTTACTTTTGTTTCTTTCGCTTTACGTTTAAATATTTTCGCAAAGAATCCTACCTTTTTGTCGGTACTTTCTTCATTAGTAGTTTTGGGGGCTTTTTTCTTAAAGCTAAAACTTGGCTTTTTATCTAGCGTTACCCACCAAATGAATCCCCCACCCACTATCAAAATAAACAAATTAATACCCACAATCAGCGATACAAGTGTTGTAGTAGACATTTCCTCATCGGCTAAAGGCATCTCTTGCACAGGGGTTGTTGATTCTCCAGATGCACTAGCGTCTATAGAAGGGTCAACAATACTCGGGTCGACAGCTGCGACAACTGGTTCGGGCTCTTCTGTTAAAAAGCTAAATTCTGGTACGTCCAAAATAAACTCTCTACCTTCAATAGTATTCCCATAAGCTGTTAATTTAACGCGGTATACACCATATTCGTAATTAACAATTAAATACTCTCGGATATCTGCAGACATATCTGTTATTGAAAAATTCTGTATGTCGCCATTTGGAAAGCGGACCTTTCCATCAATTAATAACGTAGACATATCCACATATTCGCGCTGAGCATCCACAGTGAGCTTGTGGTAACCGTCGCCTCCCCCATCAAGCTGAACGTCCACTTTAATTGGATTGGCCAATAACATGATATTCGGGTCAACCTGCTCACGGGTAAACATAGGTGTAGACACAGTGAAAATGGGGATCCATTCACCATCAGCTATAGCGAGGTTAAATTGCCCTGTAAAGACCCCATCTAAGGGTCTCTCATCCATTCCTTTACCGTTGTCTTCAAAAAACGCGATTATTTCTGAATTAGCGCCAAAATTATTAAAGTTAGGGTTGTTAGTACTAGACAATGTAATGGTCAGTTCAACGACATCTCTAAATGCGCTGTAATCAATTGGCACACCATTGTTGGTTAGATAAGCAGTTTGTTTTAGGATTTCACCAGAAAAAATAATGGTCGGTAAAGGATCTGCATGTAATGCAAGACCACTAATCACCATAACTCGACTTTCAGGGGTGATTTGGCCTACAGCTTGCCAAGGTCCGGGCGTAGGGTTTTTAATACTGATCATGTCGTACGTACTGCTATCAAACCAAAAAATATTTTCACCATCAGCACTGGATTGAAATATTTTCGAGCCATCTGGTCGCACTAGGACGATAGGAGCAGAACCATACTCACGAAAAAAAATCATAGTAATTTCGTCTACTTCGTAATCGATTCTAAAACGGTTTTGCAGTAGCTTGATACCATTGTGATATTTGGTACCTAATTGAGTAAGAGGAGAAGACTCACCTTGAGTGATATCTTTCTTATTTGAAGATTGTGCGCCGTCCTGCTTACTTTGGGCAAGAGATTGCCCTGAAAAACACAAGTATGCCAACAACCAAAAAGTAAGAGCAGATACGACCTGTTTTAACATATTTACTCAACTCTCTATTTTGTCACTATTGACGCCATATACAGGCGCCACCTTTTTCAGTCACTAAGTCTAATCGACTTTCATGCTGTTCTAACTCATCGGCCGTTGCCATAACAACCTTTAACGGTTTTCTTTGTGCAGACAATCGGCGTACCGTTTCTATTTGTACGCCACCTTCACCGCTAGCCTTACCACTTAAATTTAAGTCAGTTTGACCACCCGTCATCATTAAATAAACGTCGGCCAAAATCTCTGCATCTAACAACGCCCCGTGTTTCTCTCGATGGGAATTATCTATGCCATAACGCCTGCACAAAGCGTCTAGGTTATTCTTTTGCCCTGGATGGATTTGCCTAGCTAAATCTAAGGTATCGAGCACAGTACACATCTTGGCTGACTCTTTAACCGCTAAACCTGAGAGCCGATTAAATTCATGATCCATAAAACCGATATCAAATGGGGCATTGTGTATCACCAGTTGCGCACCACTAATAAAATCAATAAATTCTTTAGCTACAGTGCTAAAAACTGGTTTGTCTGCCAAATATTCATTAGTGATCCCATGCACACCTATGGCTTCTTGTTCTACTAGGCGTTGAGGGTTAATGTAGACATGAAAAGTATTCCCTGTGAGACGGCGATTAACCATTTCCACACACCCAATCTCAATGATGCGGTGCCCTTGTTTTGGGTCTAATCCAGTGGTTTCGGTATCTAATACTATTTGGCGCATTTCAGGCTCTTTATAATTTACTTAATAAAATGTTGTGGTATTAACAGTCTTGGTCATTATACTGCGCAAAATTGAACTTGAAAGATAAACAGGCCTGAAAATGAAACAAGTAGAAATTTTTACCGATGGTTCCTGCCTAGGTAACCCCGGTCCTGGTGGTTATGGTGCAGTGATGATTTTTGACAAATATCGAAAAGAACTCAGTCAAGGGTTTAAACATACCACCAACAATAGAATGGAGTTGTTAGCCACTATTGAAGCATTGGCTACTTTAACTGAAGAATGCACTGTTAACTTAACCACAGACAGCCAATATGTTAAAAATGGCATCAATCAATGGATTAAAAATTGGCGAAGAAATGGCTGGCGTACTGCAGATAAGAAACCAGTAAAAAATGTCGATTTATGGAAACGTCTAGACGAAGAAGTAGGCAAACATAATGTCAGTTGGTTCTGGGTAAAAGGTCACTCTGGTCACCCAGAAAATGAAGCCTGTGACCAATTAGCCCGCCAAGCAGCTGAAGGTAAAAACATGCCAGAGGATAGCGGATTTTCAGGCTAATCCGCTAATAACTCAAATATGTGATAAGTAACCTTTACTTATCACTCCACACCGCGTATTCGTTATCGTTACCATCACAAAAATGAAATCTGTGTCCACCAGGAAATTCAAAGGTCGGCGTTTTGATGGTTCCACCAGCCGATTCAATAGCGGCTTGGCTTTTGGCTAAATCATCACTATACAAGACGACCAGTACGCTGCCTTTATCAGCAGACACGTTTTGCTCTGAAACGTATAGTCCGCCGTCAATTCCCGCACCAGTGATACCAGCATAATCGTCACCGTAGTCTACAAACTCCCAACCAAAAACCTGATTGAAAAAGGCTTTACTTGAGGCCAAGGCTTTAACTGGAATTTCAATATAGCTAATTTTATGATGTTGGCTCATAGTATTCTCCATTTGTTTAAAGCATTATGTTAGCAGTTTGTTAATGTGATCAAATACTAAAATTTACTAGGGGCGGTTGATTTTTCATATGTCACCGAGATTTTCCTCAAAATGTGTTTAATCAAGGCGAAATCTGTGAAGTTTGGCCATCCAAATAAACAGGTTTCAACTCAGACTGAGGGCGTTTTGAGGAAAACCCTTCGGGCTGAGTCATTTATTCGCCTACTTTGTTTATTTACCTTTCGTTTAGAATGACTAAACTTTAAGGCAAACGCCTCAGTAAACAAATAAATGACCTCAGTCTCGAGGATATATGAAAGATCAACAGCTCCATACTTTGAGGATAACCAATGCGCGTAATTGAAAATTTTTGTTTGTTATTAGGCCGACTGTTAATGGGCAGTTATTTTATTATTCCGGGATTACAGAAAATCACCAATTACCAAACTATGACTGACTATATGCTGGCGCACAGTGTCCCCGCAACCTCAATTTTGTTACCCGTGACTATCGTTATTCAAATTGTCTTAGGCCTGGCGATCATTATTGGTTTCAAAGGAAAGTTAGCCGCTTTTATTTTAGCTGGCTTGACCTTAGTTATTAGTATTTTCATGCATGATTTTTGGAGTATGGCTGAAGGAGTACAACGTACTCACGAAACGCAAAATTTCTTTAAAAATATGGGAATAATGGCTGGACTACTAATGGTCTCTAACCTTGGTACGGGTTGGTTGAGTATAGACAATCGCAAGGTCAACAAACCTTAGTTGGTTGACTCTAAAAACAACTAATAATCCAATAGTTAGACAAAGATCAACATCTAAACAATGTTGCTCTTTGTCTAATAAAAACATTTTAAAATTTAGCGCCTATCCATACCCAAATTTTATCCGCATCTACTTTGATATCGCCCGCAGAATATGCCGCATATTTAATTCCCGCAGTATAATGTTTAGCATATTTTTTAACGTAAGATAAATTGAGTTCACTGCCTAAATCGTCAACTGTTGCACTTGCATTATCAGCATCAAATTTATGATAAACAACTTTCCATCCACCACCCAATGCTTTACCTGCTAATGAAACGTTAGTATCAACTAAACCTTCAGCAGGTGTACCTAAAAACTGATCTGACCAACCATTGAATTTGTGCAGAGTGGCCAGTGGCGTTGCAAATCCAAAAGCGCCGCTATCCGAGCCCAACACTTCATAACCGACTTTAGTGGTGATGCCACTAACCACAGCACCCACTTCAAGATTAAAATAATCGACATCGTAATCAGCGACTGCTGACTCACTACTTTGGCTTGCATATTCGGCGCGATATAACACTTTAATATCACTGGTTTTTGTACTTCCGGCAAAACTAACACCAAAAGTATCTAGAGCATTTTCGGTATTATTATCAACTTCAAGTAAATAGCCATATCCAGTTAATGTGCCGTATTCGGTTTTATAGGCAGCATTTACTAGGTGATCTTTAGCATCTAAGTCAGCATCTTGGGCAAAAATACGATTTCGTTGGGTGATATATGCGTATTGTAAGCTTAGGTTCTTTAATGGGGTATACTTTGCCGACAGAGCATCGAACGTTTGTCTATCTTGACGCCAGCCAACATGGCCAACAAATCTATGACCGTCCATGGTAATAACTTGACGACCCAACTTGGCAGTAAAATTATCGTTTTTATACTGGATATAGCCTTGATCCAATTCAGTGTGCTCTGGGTCTGCTATGACTGAATACTGGCCTAAGTTATATCCGCTAGGCCCAACAGTGTAATCACCTTGACCTAACACTATACGTGTATCTTCCATTTCTATTTTGGCTGAAAATCCTTTATAGCTCCCAGTGTCGTACGCTAACAATGTGCGCAATGTTAGCGCACTGGCATCTTCAAGAGCGTTTTCTTGATCGACACTTTCATAACGCAAGTTGAAATTAACACTTGCTTTGCCTGAAGTCATAGCTTCAGTAAATCCTGCAGCCATTGACATTTGGCTAGTTGCGCTGCCTATAAGTGCCGTTGCTAGAGCAATATTGATAGCATGTTTTTTCGTCGAGGTTTTGTTTGTTTTCATGGTTCTCTCTCTAGTTTTAAGCACAGATACCCCTTGTCACAAAATAAATTTTGCGAACAGGTATCTAATTAAATTACTTGGTTAACAGTTGTTGATTATTTTTTGAGGCTAGGCCACATTACTTTGAGTCGTCTCGGACTTCTGTTCCGTTTGTTTTTTACGGTGTTCGTCAACAGATTCCACTTTGCGCTGCTTTTCATATAAGAACTTCAACACTTCATGGCGATAGTGGTTGTACTGAGGATTATCAGCCAATTCGATACGATTTCTGGGTCTGCTTAATTCAATAGGCAAAATTTCGCCAATTGTGGCTGCGGGGCCATTGGTCATCATCACTATTCGGTCTGAAAGTAACACTGCTTCATCCACATCATGAGTGATCATAATCACGGTATTGCCTAATTGTGCATGAATTTCCATTACCGAGTCCTGCAGGTGAGCGCGAGTTAACGCATCCAGCGCACCAAAGGGTTCATCCATCAAGAATACTTTTGGCTCCATTGCTAACGCACGGGCGATACCCACACGTTGTTTCATGCCACCTGAAATTTCAGCCGGCAACTTGTCAACCGCATGGCTCATGTGTACTAGTTCTAGGTTATGTTCAACCCACTCTTTCATTTCCTTTTTAGAGCGACCATTTGAGGTTTGTTTAACAGCCAGCTCAACATTCTTGTATGCTGAAAGCCATGGCAATAACGAATGGTTTTGAAATACCACAGCACGCTCTGGTCCAGGTTCATTCACTTCTTGATTATCTAAGATCACCCCACCCGTGCTAGCTTGATGTAAACCAGCAACAATGTTTAACACTGTTGATTTACCACAACCTGAGTGACCAATAAGTGAGATAAATTCACCTTTATTGATCCTTAAATTGACGTCTTTCAACGCGGTAAACGGGCCTTTCGCGGTCGGAAAATCGATGCCTACCTGGGTTAGTTCTAAATGATGACTACTCATAATTCTTTCCTCAAAATGATTTATAATCGTTACCCGGTTAATTAACGTAATACTGCGCTTTTATCCCAACTGACTTTCCTTTGTAGCATTAACATTAATCTGTCTAACGCAAAGCCAATCACACCAATCGTTAATACTGCGACCATGATGCGGGCTAAGGATTCTGAACTACCATTTTGAAATTCATCCCAAACAAATTTGCCTAAACCTGGGTTCTGAGCAAGCATTTCTGCGGCAATCAATACCATCCAACCAATGCCAAGAGATAAACGCAGACCGGTAAAGATCGCTGGAATAGAAGAAGGGATGACAATCTTGATAACATGGGAAAGCGCATTCAGACGCAAGACCTTGCTTACATTAAGTAAATCTTGGTCGATACTCGAAACACCAACAGCAGTGTTAATCAAAGTTGGCCACAAACAACACAATGAAACTGTCACAGCTGAGGTAATAAATGACTTAGAAAACATCGGGTCATTGCTGACATAAACAGCACTGACCACCATTGTCACTAAAGGTAACCAAGCTAAAGGTGATACGGGTTTAAATAGCTGAATAAGCGGATTTATTGCTGTATAGGCATTTTTACTTAGGCCGCATATTATCCCCAGAGGAATAGCCAAAAGAGAGGCCACAATAAACCCGACCATTACTGTGTATAAACTAGTCCAAATTTGTTCTAGGAAAGTAGGCGCTCCAGTAAATGCTCTAATCTTAGGTGTATAACTAGGGTCTTTTGCCAAACGAACTGCGTTACGCTCATCCTGACGTTGGTAAAACTTATCGGCTTTATCCATTTGCGCGTTGTGTTCATCGAGCAAAACATTAGCCTGCTGCCACACAGCGGAAGGACCAGGGAACTGACCTAAAGACGTATCAATATTTTTGGCCATTAAGCTCCATAGCCCAATAAAAATAACAATCCCAACAATAGGTAGCGCAGTGGCACTTAAAAATTGATTCAACGTTGGCCAATTAATTTGTTTAACTTGATTAAAAATTATAGGGATCGCTTGTTGTTTACTCATATCCAACACTCCAAGCTAGATGGGGCAATCCCCCACCTGCTCATATAACTCATTAAATTTGACTGTCTTTCTTTAGGCCTATGGCAAACTTTTCTAAATAAGCATTTGGCTGGCTACCGTCATACCAAATATTATCAATAAAATGTTTTTGCACAGGTTTGAACCCAGTTTCTGTTGCAAACTCTGGAAAATCAGCGGCTTTAGCCTTACCTTCAGCGATCAAAGCCTTGGCTGCTTGAGCATAAATATCAGGGCGATAGACTTGTTTGGCGATATCTTTATACCAAGTGTCTGCTTTAGGCTCAGAGATCTGTCCCCAGCGACGCATTTGCGTTAAATACCAGATAGCATCACTGTAAAATGGATAAGTCGCGTTGTAACGGAAGAACACATTGAAGTCAGGCACATCACGCTTATCACCTTTTTCGTACTCAAAGGTGCCAGTCATGCTATTAGCAATAACTTCGTAATCCGCTCCCACATATTGACTTTTAGCTAGGATTTTCACCGCTTCAGGTCGGTTAGCATTGTTATTTTCGTCTAACCACATTGCGGCTCTAATCATGGCTTTAACTACACGAATATGTGTGCTCGGATTTTTTTCAGCCCATGACTTACTCACCCCAAACACTTTTTCAGGGTTGTTTTTCCAAATTTCGTAATCAGTCACAACCGGTACCCCAATACCTTTAAATACAGCTTGCTGATTCCAAGGTTCGCCTACACAGTAGCCATTTATAGTTCCGGCTTCCATAGTTGAAGGCATTTGTGGTGGTGGGGTTACAGACAACAAGGCATCGGCATCAATTTGACCACTAGTATCGCCTTTATGTGGAGCATAATATCCGGGATGAATACCGCCAGCAGCTAACCAATAACGTAACTCGTAGTTGTGGGTAGATACAGGAAATACCATACCCATTTTAAAAGGTTTACCTTTGCTTTTGAAATCATCAACGACAGGCTTAAGAGTATCAGCTGATATTGGATGTACTGGTTTTCCATTTTGATGAGGAACATGCTTTTTCATTTCTTTCCAAATATCATTGGAAACAGTGATCGCATTGCCGTTCAAATCCATACTAAATGCGGTGATGATATCCGCTTTAGTACCGTAACCAATAGTTGCACCTAAAGGTTGTCCCGCTAACATGTGCGCACCATCAAGTTGCCCATCAATGACTCTATCGAGCAATACCTTCCAGTTCGCTTGTGCTTCAAGCGTCACGTACAACCCTTCGTCTTCGAAATAGCCTTTTTCATAAGCCACCGCTAAAGGAGCCATATCGGTTAATTTAATAAAACCGAATTTTAACTCTTCCTTCTCAGGCCAGCCCAACTCTTTTGCTGATACACCCGTGGCGAAAACTGCGCTAGTTAAGACCGTTGACATCACACCCACTCGGAGTGATTTAACAATTATTGTTAACGAACGTAATAACTTTTTATTAGTCATTTTTTACTCCGATTTTATCCAAAAAAAAACCCACAAAGATTCCAGGACACGGAAAATCTTTGCGGGCTACATTGCCTCATTGTAATGATGCTACTTAGCGTTATTACAACTGTTTAGTTAACGCATTAGGACGCTAAACGCTTTATAATTATTGGCGACAATAACAATGAATGTGTAAAGCCGCCTATTTTACTTTTAATACTGCAGCAACAGTGCCAACTTTTATTCTTGTTATTTTTCAATTAGATAGTAAGTTAACCGAACATTTATTTAAAATCATTAATACCAAAAAAGTGCATATTTGCACTACCACAGTGCTAGACAGATTAGTTATCTGTTCTCACTCAACCAGAACGGCGAAAAAATTGCACAGCTTGATCCTCAAGCTTCAAACGCATTTGCTGATAAATATCCGGTCTAAAGGCCTGACTGACTAAATCAGCAGGCACTTCTATATTTTTAAGCTGCCCGGCATTGCTCATTTGGCTGAGTAACCATTCCCCGCGGATATATTCAGGTACATTGATTGAGCCATGACTGGATTTAGAAAACTGGTTATATGAAGGGATCGCACGTGGTGGCATACTGATATGAGTTAGACAACTGCCAATTAATGATGGAGCAATCACATCTATCGCAGCATCCAAATACTGATCTGAACTCAATAATCGAGCGGCCTCAAATCGATTAGGAATACTTTCTAACCAAATACAAGCTTGTTTTAGCGCTGCTGTTAATGCGATAACTGTATTTGGATTGGCCAGCTGAAAGCTGGCTAATATACCCAGTACTTTTTCAGGGCTATCTTGCCAAATATCAAATGAAGTTAATGCTGTTAATCCAATTCCAGCCCTGACAGCTTTGGCATTCCAAGGTCCAGCAACACAACAACCATCAACTTCACCACTTTGCAAAAATGCCACCATATTTACTGGAGGCACAACCACAATATCCAGATCATCCTCAGAAATTTCGGCAGAGGTTAACCAATCTCTTAATTGATAATAATGACAACTATAAGGAAACACTGAGGCAAACCTAAGCTTCGGACGATTTTGCTTTTTACGCACCTCGATAACGTTCTGTAATAAATACGCAGCAAGAGGCAAAGTAATATGAGCCAGATTATTTTCGAGCAGTATTTCTTGATGTAACTTTTCAGACAATGTAATGGCATTACCATTTAAGCTCAGCACCAAAGGAGTAATGACCTGCACTTTGGCGCAACCTAAACCTAATGAACTGGCTAATGGCATAGGCGCTAACATTTGTGTCGCGTCTAATAATCCAGCGTGTAATTTATCTCTTAGCGTGGCCCAAGAGTTTTGTTTTTGTAATTTAACATCTAATCCCCACTGACTAAAAAACCCCATTTCCTTGGCCACAATTAATGGCGCCGAATCTGTCAGAGGTATAAACCCCAAAGTTAAATCTGTTTGTTCAGGTTCAATCATGCTTTAACCTAATTTCCTAAATAGTGTTGAGTAGGGAGATAAGTGTTTTCGCTACATCTTCTAACTTTTGTCCGGTGTCCATAGCTGTCTTACGCATGGCCTTAAAAGCATTATCTTCCGATAAGTTCTTCTTTTTCATTAATAATCGTTTAGCCTGATCAATCAGATTACGTGAAACCAATTGTTGCTTAGTATCACTTAACTCTACTTTGAGTTTTTGAAACGCTTTAAAACGCGCTACAGCAGCATCCAAAATCGGCTTGACTCGTTCACTTTGTATATCTCCCACCACATAAGCACTGACCCCAGATTCGATATATTGATTGATAGTGTCGGTATTCTGGTCAGCAGAAAACATAACTACTGGCTTAGGGTTGTAGTTTGAAAGAGTACTCACACTTTCTAAAATATCGCGGCTGGGAGATTCAATATCAATCACAATAATATCAGGCTGAATTTCATCAACTTGTTTTAACAGCGATATATTTGGACTGGCAAGGTGACTTATTTTGTATCGGGAGTTATTTAATGCAGAGGTCAATGACTCTGCTCTTTGACGATTTTCATCAATCAACAAAATACGCAACTCTGCTATCACAGCAGTGTGTTTTGATGACAAGTCGGTATGTTGCAATCTATATATCCAAGCCGTAAAAATATTCGTTCGTAACATGACTTAGCAAACCACGAGCCAAGTAAATTACTTATATATATCAATATGTTAAATAGTTAGAATTCAAAAGAACTGGAATAGGTGAAGCAAAACAAGTGCAAACGCACTGAATTGGTGCTTATAAAGAAATAATTTTCTCTTCTGTCAATTGTTTTATCAATTCCACCAAGCGTATTATTTTAATATTCGACAATTGGCGATAATCAAAATATGGACAGACCAACAATTTGTGCTCAAGGTTAATAGCAAATTCATGGTCTAACCATTTTAATGTGAAGGGTAATTCAAGTGATTTAGCATAGTTTTTGCCCATGATGATATGCACAACATGACTACCAATGCCTTCAACTTGAGTAAGTTGTGGCGTCGAAAACAGTAAACTTGTATTGGACGAAATTTGCAACAATGCATTATCCCGATAGCTCTGCCAACTATCAGTACCTTGCAAAGAAACGATATTATCGACATTAAGCCCAAAGACCAATTTGGCATATACATTAAATACTTTACGCCAACCATTACCACAGGATTGACTAATAGCATTGATTTCCCCTGCAGTCAGAGGGTTAACGAAGTCTAAACTTGGATATTCTGAAAAATTAGGCCGATTACCTATATAAACATTAAACTGAGCGAATGGATCACCCAGCCCTGCTACCTTTGCACTTTGTGACATTTAGTGAGGGTTGTCTGTCGCAAGTTTTTCTAAATCCTCTTCAATGCAGCCAATCATTTCTTCTGCTTCAAGCATGATACCTTCTTCATCGTCTCCCAGTGGGAACACCAAAACTAAGGTATTGTTATTTTGCATGCCCGGCAGCCATGTATCTATCCATTCAACAAAATCAATTTGTTTAGGTTGGCAATTAGGAAACTCATCTTTAACCCAAGACTCAGCAAATTCTTTATGTGGCCAAATAGGTATACATGCATCTTCATCAGCCTTGAGCATCACCCACCCGTTATCCCCATATAATCCCCATAGGTTTTGTGTTTCAATCATTTTTGCAAGAGCATATTCAAAACGCAACTCGGGTAACATTTTACTCAATTCAAGAAAATCTTTCGAAGAAATCTCATTCATATCAATATCCTAATTTTCATTTCCATAAAAAGTACATTTTTAAGTATCATGTTTAATTTTTCGGCTGATTACATCCTTACTTAAGCCTAAATAAACAGGGAAGCAAAATTGATCAACCAAAACCGCGGCGCAGAATACATCAACGGCCACCAGGTTCCAAAGAGTAAAACGTAGATTTATTTGCTGACCGCCATTATTTTCATATTGGACTATTGTTATTATAGTTTGCTATACCAGCGTAGTGACTGCATTTACCAGAACAATAAAGATATTTTTTTACCGTGAAACACACACAGAAATGTTTAGCTATCAGCTCATTTGGTAACAAATAAACATACCCCAGGAATAATTTGTATCCCTTTTGGTTTAGATAAAGTTAGTAGGTTAATAGTTTTAAAGAGAGTTAGATAAACAGACTTATCTAAGCTTATATTCACTGGCTAACATAGAATAAAGCGCATGATCTACATATCGGTCATACAACCATTCACATTGACGTAATGTTGCTTCATAGGTGAAATTTAGACGTTCAGGGATTGCTCGGCTCTTGTGGTTTTGTTCGGCGCAACGAATTTCGATTTTATTCAGATTGTGTTCAACAAAGCCGAATTCCAATAACTTTTGCACAACCTTAGTCATTACCCCTTTTCCAGCATGTGAAGCACTAAGCCAATAACCAATTGCTCCCCACTTATGTTGATAGTCAAATTGATTAAATCCCGCTAAACCAACTAAATCACCTGCATATATTATAGCAAAAGTAGTGGCCTGATTATGGTTGTGTTGATGAACAGCAGTGTCGATAAAGGTTTGAGTATCTTCATAAGTTTTGACTAAATCTAACCAAGCTAACCATTGTTTTAAATGGGCGCGGTTATTATTGGTCAAACTATATAAACGTCCGGCGAATGCGGGTACCAAAAGCTCAATGTGAATATCTTTATCAACCTGAATTTTCATACTTTAACTATTTAAAATCTCTAAAAAAGGCGATGATATTACATTAGTCATTATCTGTTAATGAGATTTTTTTGCCACATATCAATACCGTACATATTTTGCGTAAACAACAACTAGCGCTATCAACCAAGGATTTTAGGGCTAGAGGTTATAAAGTTAAACGCTGCGAACAATGTTTAATACCTGAGAAGAAATGTATTTGTGCACAACGACCTGCAATAAACAGTCACTGCGCTTTTTGTTTGGTTATGTATAAAAACGAATATTACAAGCCTACTAATACCGGCAAACTCATTGCAGATGTCATACCCGACAACTATGCATTTAGATGGGACAGAGTCGCTCCAGATCCAGCACTTTTAGCCTTGTTGGCCAATCCAAAATACACACCTATCTTGGTTTTTCCACAACAATATGCTGAGCCAGAACGCTGTATAAATTCACCCAAAGACTTAACCGATATCCAACAAGGTAAAACGCCACTTTTTGTGATGTTAGACGGAACTTGGCGTGAAGCGAGCAAAATGTTTAAAAGCCCCTCTTTTGCCAAATTACCGGTATTGGGTATCCAACCTGAAAAAGCATCTTCTTATCAGCTACGTGAGGCAGCGCATGAACATCAACTGTGTACTGCTGAGGTAGCCATTGAGGTGTTAAAAATGGCAGAGGACAATCAGGCAGCAGATGCGCTTGGGGAATATTTTCATCAATTCAAAAAGGCCTATATCGCAGGTAAGGCGCATTTAACGCTGCTTTAACTCGTACCACTGCTTAAGCCTAGTTTCATAATTAGTCGTATACCTTATTCCAAATAAACACAATAACTTAAGTACTTATGTTTGAATTAAACAAAGACAACGGGCTATGGTTGATGAACTAAAAAGTAACCACCAAGGAATACGCTCAACATGAAACTAGAATCTTTAGCTTTACACCATGGTTATAAGTCAGAAGAAACCACCAAAGCCGCAGCAGTACCCATTTACCAAACAACGTCATATACCTTTGATGATACTCAGCATGGTGCGGATCTTTTTGACTTAAAAGTGCCGGGAAATATTTACACACGGATAATGAACCCAACCACAGCGGTACTTGAAGAACGCATTGCTGCAATGGAAGGTGGGATCGCCGCTTTAGCTGTAGCATCAGGAATGGCAGCTATTACTTACGCAATTCAATGTATTTGCTCAGTCGGCGACAATATTATCAGCACCAGCCAGTTGTACGGTGGCACCTATAACCTATTTGCTCATGCCCTACCCAATCAGGGAATTGAAGCGCGCATGATTGCCGGTGACGACTATGCCGCTTTCGAAGCGGCTATTGATAAAAATACCAAAGCTATTTTTTGTGAATCAATTGGCAACCCTGCAGGGAACGTAGTCGACTTACAAAAACTGGCGGAAATCGGCGCTAAACATGGTGTGCCACTTATTGTTGATAACACTGTCGCCACACCATTTTTATGTCGCCCATTCGAACACGGCGCTGCCATTGTTATTCATTCACTGACTAAATACATTGGCGGTCACGGCACTTCCATTGGTGGGGTAATTGTAGATTCAGGTAAATTTGATTGGGTCGCCAACAAAGAACGTTTTCCTATTCTTAATCAACCTGATCCCTCTTATCACGGTGTGGTGTATACCGAGGCCTTAGGCGCTGCGGCTTATATTGGTCGTTGTCGTGTGGCACCACTGCGTAATACTGGCGCTGCAATTTCACCGACAAATTCGTTCAACATATTAATGGGCCTTGAAACATTAGGTCTACGTATGGAACGCCATTGTGAGAACGCCGAAAAACTAGCCGCATATCTAACTGCTCATCCTAAAGTGAGTTGGGTAAACTATGCAGCGCTGCCAGATAGCCCGTACCAAGCCACATGCCAAAAAATCACTAATGGCAAAGCCTCAGGAATTTTGAGTTTTGGCATAAAAACCAGTGCCGAGTCATCGAGTAAAGTAGCTGGCGGTCAATTTATCGATGCCCTGCAAATGATTTTAAGGCTGGTCAATATAGGTGATGCAAAATCTTTAGCGTGCCACCCAGCTTCGACGACTCATAGGCAACTCAACCCACAAGAGTTGGCTAAAGCAGGTGTCAGTGAAGACTTGGTTAGAATATCCGTTGGTATAGAAAATATTGACGATATTATTGCAGATGTTAGCCAAGCACTTGACTCAGTGAAGTAAGGGAATAAAAATAACGGCTGGACATCATTTTTGAACGTCCAGCCATCTCACTACTATGAATGATGACTAATTAGGAAAACAACATGAACGTTGATGATATAAGAGCATTTATACCTAGTAAGGATTACGAAAGTTCCAAAAGTTTTTATACCGACTTAGGTTTTTCAGGTGAATATGTCACCGATGATCTAACCTTGTTTGAATCTGGTGAATGCACTTTTTTTCTACAACGATTTTACAACAAAGACTTGGCTGAGAACTTAATGTTTCAGCTTATTGTGCTGGACATCGAAGCTGCGTTTGAAATGGCAAATCGGTCACAACACAAAGCTAAAATAACGCCTATTCAACAAGAACATTGGGGTAAGGTATTTTATCTGACTGGCCCAGCAGGTGAACTTTGGCATATTACCCAATTAGCCAGAGCTGACTAAGTAAAGAAACATGGCTAAATTCGCCCAACAGCTAACTTAGGTTATTCTCAGCGGCGTTTTTTGTATAAACGTTTAATATTATGCTCGCTATGATGATCGAGTATTTCATCCAATTTATGTCCAATCTTCGAGCAGGTTTTAATCTGTTCTAATTGCGGCCAAGTTGAACGTTCACCTTCAATCACTAATTCCTGAATTTCATCAGAAGTGAGTTGTCCTAGGAGCTTTTGAGGATCAACAAAACTAAAGTTGGGCACAATATTCACATCCCCCTTGTAGTCTTGAGCCATAACTGAATAAAACATATTCATGGTTTTACCCACTTCAGGTATTTTACGTAAATATCGTCGACTAAATTTCTCACCACTTTTTAAGATTTCATGAGTGGATAACCGCAACACGTTTTTAGCCCCGTCAGATACGGGCATGTACTGCTCGCCCTTGATAATAGCCAGGGCTAATGGATTGGCTTGACTCACAATATAATGATTTACTCCATATAGTCTAGCCAGTCTTTTGGCGGGTAAATCGTCAGTCATTGCACCATCTACCCAGCGACGATCCGGTAAATGGGGTTGGGCCTCACCGTATACATTTTTGGCCATCAACATCACAGGTGGATAAACACCTGGCACAGCACACGATGCCATCACTGCCGTTCGAACAAATACATTTGGCGAGGTAATGGCGTTCATTAACCTAGAAGACTGGTGTTCCTCAAAAGGGGCAATTGTGATGCTAATCATTCGACCTGTTTTTTCATAGGCTTCCTGGAAGGTAAGATCAGGAAGAATCGCCTCCAACATTATTTTTAACGATGCAGGATCGGTTTGCTGTCGAATAAAACTTCTAGGACGGTTATCAATTTTATCTTGCTGTGGATCAAGTTCGTTTTCTCCTAACAACACAGCGGGTAATTCTTGGTCAGAATAGGTGCCAAGTATGGCTGCAGAGATTGAACCAGCGCTTGAACCAGAGATAACGTTCGGTAGCAGTTTATGTTCAAATAATGTTTTAACTACCCCCCGATGAAAATGTCCAAGTGAACCAGCACCACTTAACATCAAGGCCGAACGACCAAAACAGTGGCTGGCACGTTCAAAAAAATCCAGTTTGTCTTCTTTTGTTATTTCGCTGGTCTCAGGGATAGTAGATATATGCTCTAGGGCATCGACTATTTCATCAACATACTCTTCAATCAGATGTTTAGTGCCAAATTTCGCTAGGTTGTACAGAACAGATTTGCCCATGCCTCCCTGATTACCATGGATCCCCTCATTCAAAGCAAACAAGAGCCCTACATCGTCTTCTTGGTGCCTGAATTCTTTCAGTACATCAATTCTGGTTCGAATATTAACGTAATCGTAACTCTTGGATGCTTCTTTGCCTTTCCATGCTTCAAACCCAGACAGTGCATCATGCTCAAGGGCGGCTTTTTTCCAATCAGCATAACTATCAGCATTGCGCATTTTGCGCTCTAAACGCGTAAGAGAAAAACTAGAAGATATCGACAACATAGAGTGAGATTTCCGTAACCATAGAAATTGTATTGAGGCATATTATAATCAAAAAACAACGGTGAACCATCAAGATGACTGATATAAACATACAAGAATGAATGAGGGGGATAATCGCTTTTTAAATTAACTAGTAACGCAATTCCTTGGTAACTGAGAATTATGAAGACAGTTATGATATTTTAGTCATTCTGCTCTAGGACAATCAGTTCACTAGTTTTATAAAGCGATACCATGACAAAAAAAATACTGTCTTTGAAAGGCATCAGAAAAAAAGAACCTATACAAATAGAGAAAGAGTCCACGGATACATCTATTGATGACCCACAAAAGCGTTTTCTAAATGGTGTTGCCATCAATCCTACCCAATATATCCGCCTAGAATTAGGCTCTGAAGAATTAAGCGCACGAGCGATGGATTTGATTACTCCTATCGGAATGGGCCAACGAGGTTTGATAGTTGCCCCACCGGGATGTGGAAAAACAACTATGTTAAAACACATTTGCCAGTCGGTGGGAAAAGCCTATCCGGATATAAAACTTTATGCGTTACTGATTGATGAGCGACCGGAAGAAGTCACGGACTTTAAACGCAGTGTGCCCGCACAAGTTCACGCCTCATCCACTGATGAAAGTTATGAACAACATGTGCGTATTGCCAATAAACTGCTTAATACTGCCCGTAAGGAAGCAGGTGAAGGTCATGACGTTATGATTGTCATAGACTCTTTGACTAGACTTTCACGGGTACACAATGCAAAACAAAAAAGCAGTGGTCGTACAATGTCTGGGGGTCTTGATGCTAGAGCCTTGGAAATACCTCGAAAACTGTTTGGCTCGGCGAGAAAAATTGAAAATGGTGGGTCATTAACTATTCTGGCGACCATTCTGGTAGATACAGGTAGCCAGATGGATCAGGTGATTTTTGAGGAATTCAAAGGCACAGGTAACATGGAAGTAGTATTATCGCGAAAGATTGCCGATCAACGAGTATTCCCGGCATTGGATATTTCTAAAAGCAGTACCCGCCGTGAGGAGCTACTTTTAGATTCAAAGGACATTCAAAGTGTCAGAGTGTTGCGTAAAGCACTTGCCCACCTAAAACCATTAGAAGCGGCCAAGAAACTGGTTGAGTTACTTGAGAAATACCCAACAAATGCAAAGTTATTACAGGCTTTGTTACCCAAAAATTAAGACCACTTGCTAAAATAAAACATTTAGCAGTGGTCTTCATAAAGCATTCAAAAAATCCACATTATTAATTTGGCAATAACCACACTGGATCTGTTAGATATATCTAACTATAAAAAGCTTCAACCTTTCCTTTAAACATCATCAGTAAAGGTTGTCCTCTGCGGTCTAAGGCTTTAGGCGAGGGAATTTTTATCCAACCTTCGCTAATGCAATATTCCTCAACATTAGTACGTTCTTTACCGTTCAATAAAATACCAATATCTTGCTCAAAAACTTCTTCCACATAATGTGGACTGCGGGAATTACTCGAAAGGCGATCCGGTAACGGAGGAAGCGATTTAGTATCGTTCATATTTGCTGGCCTGAATTAAAAAAAGTGCGCTATTGTAGACAATATAGAAATGGTGCTCAATAGCTATAGTAGGATTAAAAGAGGTTGTTTAGTGGCCTGTCAAAATACTAATTTCTACGCCAAACACAATGTAATTCAATATTGCGTTTTAATTCTCTTAATTCAGATGTTTGACCTTCTTCAACCGACTTTTCTAGTTGGTATTTGGCATCTTCACATTTTTCACCAAATGCTTGTTTTGCGCTGTTTTTCTTAAGTTCAGTAGGATCAGATAAACCCACTCTTGGTTGTGCACAAGCACTCAAAAACACCACTAAAAGACTGACTAATAACTTCTTATTACACATAGAATTCCTTAATGGCCCTAAGTAAACACTAAACAACAACTGACACAAATTCAGCTAGATACCTTAATATAAACAAATCATACAGACACTCATGCTAATTGAATCAATTATTTAAACTCATTTAACTATTTATATATTGAGTTTCTAAATTTTAGTTTACGGTAAATTTGCCTCTAAATTGGTCTAGCTATTTTTTAGCCGAGTGGTTATTTAACATTCAACAAAATGTAGTGATGAAGATTACTCAAGCAGCGGTTATTTAAAGGGAATATGTCACCAAACTTCGGAACTGATATTGACCTCAAATTGTGGGAAGTCTGGGTTTTTTAAAGGAAAAATGGTGACATCACGCCATTTGCTCAAGGGAAAGACGTGTTGGGTAAGTGGATTTTTCTTTAACATTTTTTCAAAAGAACCATTTATTTTAAGTCGCTCTAAGCCTAGCTCAAGTCTCTCAGCTAGTTTTTTGTTGTGTAAACCAACAAAATAATAAACCGGCGCGGGATAACTCAGCATGAAGTTTTGAACTATTGCCAAATCTGGATATTGTTTGGAGAATTCGTTAAATTCGGGAACAATTTCATGAATTCCCCTCGGGAAGTAATCACAGCGTCCGAGCATCAACATCTCAAACATCGCTTCAAATCTAACCACTCGGGTTACCGCATAATTGTTAGCTTCAAGAATGTCTGAGTCCGGCCAGTGCAATCCCTGGCAGGCGATTTTTTTTCTTAGTTGATTAGCATTGGTAATCTTGGAAAAATCAGGCAATGAGTCTTTGTGCACAAACAACATACGTTTTCCCATTAAGCCGTTTAAAAGCGGGACTTTAATGGCAATGAATTGTTGTTCCCGTTTACTGCTGCTCATAGAATGCATGATATCTAATATATCAACACGATTAAGGAATTGAAGGCTTCTGTCTTGGCTATAAGGCAACTCCATAGACACAAGTTTATAAGCACCGTATTCTTCAGTCGTTTCATTTAACGCTTTTTCTAACAGTAAACGAAAGTACATTGTACTGCTGTCTTGCAGAGAGCTATCGGCTAAAACTTTATATTCTCGAACTGGTTCTTGCGTTTCATTCGTTCGTACAAATGAACAAAACAGTCCGAAAACAAGCAAAGTAAATAGAGGTTTTAACATCTTAATTCCACCTCAATTACCTGTCATTAGTGATTATAAAAGCTAAATACTCAGAGTCGGATACATTCTTTAATGTATTCAGTAATGGGCAATTAATAGCCCTGTAGTTAACATGAATTTTGTATATTACATATTACTACTGAAGTTTAAAAAATCAAATTTCAACCTTGATTTACCTAACTGGCATTGAACATTTGCTTATTAAGTTAGTCAGTCTTGTATAAATAATTTTCTTATCAGTTCAATTCGTTTGCGGTTAGCACCAAGGTCTGAATATCCAATGCGTGATGCCGAACGCAAATTGATGGTTATCATGTCATTTTTTATTGGCATAAAATAAAACTCCACATCATCGGTGAAACGGAATATTTTCGAAGTAAACTCTGCGCGGATGTAATTTTCTTGAACAGTTTTGATTTCTGTTTGCTGCAAAGTGTTTAGTATCTGCAACATTCGCTGTTGTGCTTCTTCACGTGCACCACTGAAATGCATAGGCTGTATAAAATGACTTTTATCTGTTGTTTGGCTACTCACGCAGTTTGGTGTGTTTGGACACGGCATCAATTGACCACTATTTACGCCCAATTTTGGTATGTTTCCAGCGCATCCCATCAAAACCAGAAAACCAAATAACACCATTAAAAATTGCCTACTCATTACACTTTTCCTTTAAAACAAACTATTTAAAATAAACATTTCAACCTGTTGGGTGCAAAACAAATAGCCTCAAAAATTTATAAGACGTTTAATTGCCCCCCCTCTAACTTATTTGCTGAGTGTTTTTAGTCATTTACAGACGTTTGTTTAACGCTAGCAAATAGTCTTTTTTCCCTATTAACTGGTCAAGTTCACCCTCAAATGAAGACACTTTATTAAGCTTTGGAAAACTTAATTTTCCATTCATCAATGATAATGAACAGAGCAAATTAACATAATTAAAATAGAGAAGAGATCGACCCAGAAAATTAGTTTTTACTTTACTCAAACCAATTTTTTCAGCGGTTCTAGGGTTAATTATATAACTGGTCGCTTTGATTTTAATTGGATTTGGGCGGGTTGGTTCGTATTGCTCTATTAAGTTCAACAAACCTTCAATGTAACCCTTAAAAGCCTGTTTTTTTCGTTCTGAATGACTCGCGTTTTTAGATAATACATAATAGTAATCGAATAAAGTACCAGCATGTAATTTCAAAATATCATTTTTCACTGCTTCACCAATTAATAGCGGTGAATAGTAGTTCAAGCTTCCACTCTTAACCCCAGAAGGCACATCAATAAAGGGCGCGATGATAGATATTGTAATGGACAAACATACAAAAATAAGAAGACCAGCTCCGATTAAAACAAACAAACTGCCTAAAATAATATTAAATAGAATGGCCCATGCCAAAATTTTTAATTGAATCATATTTTGCTGTTTTTCAGTTTTAACAAAAAATGGATGTTCCACATATTTCCTTTAATTTTAAAAGGTGGATAGTGTTTGAATGACCCCTTAACACTATCTACTGTTTGATAAAAACGAATCCAAACCTACCTAAGGCAAATTAACAATCTGATTGTTTAGTTAACAACCTATCTGCCAAGCCACTTCCTCTAATACATTGCTGCCCTAAACTAAGACTCAACGCGTTAGCCTCAGCGAACAACATAAAATGCTTTTTCGCCCTTGTGAGGCCTGTATATATCAGCTCCCTATTCAAGCCTCTACCTTGATTATTGGCTGTGATGGCGGGTAGACATAAATAAACAGATTCAAATTCAGAACCTTGGCTTTTGTGAATGGTCATGGCGTATAACGTTTCTAAACTGGGTAAACGGCTAGGTAACAATCCTCTTAGTTCACCTTCCGGTGTGACAAACCACACCTTAGTTAAGGATATGTTGTTAGGATCGGGCATCACTATGCCAATGTCCCCGTTAAATAATTTAAGTTGGTGATCATTTTTCGACAGCATAACGGGTCTGCCAATATAAAAATCTTTACTGTTATCAATCAAACCTTGTTTGTGCAATTCACTCTCAATCAAAGCATTTAGCTGCGTAACTCCCCAATATCCACTCTTTTGCGCGCACAACACTTGTTGTTGTTGCAGATATTTAAACGCCTGGCGTAGATTACCTTGTTGCAAAGCTTGGGAGTATTTTTGATAGACAGGTAACAACTTAGTGATAAGGTTTTTTAGTATTTCATCGGCAACCGTTTTAGTTGACGTTAAAGTAGGTTGATACCAGTCGATATCTGCAAACTGACCTCCTTTTAATAAGCTAAGACATTGGGCAACCTGCCCGGCTTTAACTTGTTTGGCTAATTGCCCAATACCGCTGTTTTCGTTAAACCTATGGCTCTTTATTAACCTCACCACATTGTCTTGAATAATACTTTGTTGTTTAGTATCAATCGCCTCACTATCAAAACGCGGCAAAGTAGCAACAGAGCTCATTTTTGTTAAACGCTGCTGCATAGTTTCGCTATAACCAGCCAGCGAATGATGTACATTGTCGCCGTGAAAATAACTAGCCTCACAGATATCAGATAACACACTGCCCGTCTCAACTGAGGCAAGTTGGTCCTGATCCCCTAACAACACTATTTGTGCATTCTTGGGCAATGCCGCAAAAAGTTTTGCCATTAACGGTAGGTCCACCATTGAAGCCTCATCCAGTACAAGTACATCTAAATGTAATGGATGACTGGCATCGGCTTTGAAATAAGGACTTTGTGGTCTTGCCCCCAACAAACGATGAATGGTTTGACACTGTTCGGGCAGGTTCGTTTGTAAAGCCGTAGGCAATTTTTGTTTTGCCGCACTAATAGACTCAGTTAATCGTGCTGCTGCCTTCCCTGTTGGGGCGACCAATTGAATATTAAGTATTTTACCCTTTTTCGCAGCAAGCCCCTGCAATAAAGCAAGTAGTTTAGTGACTGTGGTTGTTTTACCTGTACCTGGACCACCGGTAATAAAACTCAGTTTTTGGCTTGAAGCTAAACATACTGCTATTTCCTGCCAATCAATGCTTAGAGCTGAGTCGGTATCAAACAATTCATTTAGTAGACTTTTTGCCGCTGCTAAATCCAACTCCACGGTTTTTATCGACTTTTCTCTGATGATTGCTGCTAACTGCGACTCATACTGCCAATATCGCTGCAAATAAAGCTTTTGGTTTTGCATCACTAATGGTCTTACTGCATGTTCGGGGAAGTTAATCACCGATGCAGCCAAGATAATGAAAGATCGCGACTCATTCATGTATTCAAGCAGTTTGTTTGACTCAGGAAAATGATATACACCGAAAAATGGCTGACCTAAACTTTCGAAGTTTATACAGCTATGTTGTGCGCCGGATTGTGCACTCACGTGTGCTGCCAACATGCTTAAACATTCTCTTGCTGGTTTATCTAAGCTTGATTCTTCACTATAAATAAAATCTGCAAATGCCATGTCAATGGCACGAATTTTGGCCATTTTTAGTAAGCGTTTAAGCGCCTCTTGTAACTCAGAGTTAGTCTGAACTTGCATCAACATAGCTTGTTTACCATAGGTCTAGCTGTCCTTGTTGTTGCGGTTCTTGACTGGTCTGCGGTGCAGCTTTTACTTGATCTGTCTTTTCTGAAGATCTACCCGAAAATAAATCATGCAAGGCTTCAATCATAGATTTATCAGGTAAAACAAAATACACACCATTAGCTGGTTTCGTTTGGCTCATGCCACGAATAAACAAATAATAAGCTCCACCTATATGCGTGTCATAATCATAATTCGGCAGTTTATACTTGAGCCAACGATGTAGGGCCAAAGTGTATAGAATGGCTTGCAAGTGATAATCATGTCCTGTCATCGCCTCTTCCATAGCCGCGTCATGGTAGTCGTCATAACTATCACCTAAATGATTAGATTTATAATCGGCCACATAAAACTTGCCGTCATATTCAAACATTAAGTCAATAAACCCCTTGATCATGCCGTTAAGTTGTTCGAACTGGTAATCACGAGCATGCTGTTTAAAATACTGATTGATAATACGATTGAAGTCTTTTACCTTTACTTCGTGCAAAGGCATATGAAACTCCATTTCCACCTTTACTTGATTAGCGGATAACCGCGACAAACTTAAATCCGTAGATTGCTCCTGCGCCTTGGTCCTAAATGGTGTCAGCAATACATCTGTTAACCAGTCTTTCAAACACCCATGCCATTGTTCGTCAATACCAAACCAAGTCGATTGCTGAGTAATAACATCGGGTAACTGCTCTGGTTTTTGCAGATCAATATTTTCTAATACACCATGTAAAAATGACCCTGCGTTTGCCCCCCGTTCAAAACTAAATGGACTTTGCTCTTGCTCTACATTTTCAGCCGATTGCTCAGTAATGTCTTCTACAAGGTTCAAATTTGACACTGGGTCTGGGTCTTGGCCTTCATCTTGACCAGGTGCTGGCATATCCAAATGTACTTGCTGACTACTTATGACCGAATAACTGGTCAGTCGCCAAGCTCTATTTACCGGCTTTGTCAGCTGTAAGGCATTAAGTTGCTTTGCTTGGATTTCACTGTCTGTTGCACGAGACTCTGTAGGCACTTCGCTTTGAACATGGGTAAAGGACCGATAAGATAACTCGCACTTTGCCGCCAAACCTTGAATTTTTCCCGCTATATGCTGGTCACTAATGACTTGTTCGGGGCTTTCCTCTGCTTGGTCTTTAATCGACATTAACAAACACCCTAAGGCTGATTGGCCAAAACCAGATACCTTTTTACTTTTACCTAAGCTGATATTCCACAGACCAATAGAGCAATAATAAACAGCACGGGTCACTGCTACATAAAACAAACGGATATCTTCAGCTAAACGCTCAAAATCGGCTTTTTGAATGTTGGGTTCTTGCACCAAAAAATCCACTTCAAGTTGTTGTTGTTCATTGTGATACAGAGCTTGTTGTGCGGTTTTATAAGTACTTGCAAAAGGAATAAAAACTAAAGGAAACTCTAGCCCCTTAGAGGAATGCAAAGTAATGATTTGCACTAAATTGGCGTCACTTTCCAAACGCATTTGTTGACCATCGTTATTGTGGTCAGGCTCTAACAAACAACTTTCAAACCAATGAATAAGCTGTGCTTCTCCCACTAACTGTAAGCTTTGTTGTTGCAATAATTCAGTAATATGCCGCAGGTCAGTTACACGCCTTAATCCATCTGGTTGATGTTTGAGTAAACCTTGTTCCACATCAAAATGCTGCATCACTTGGTTTATTGCCCGTATCAGTCCCTTCTTTTGCCAGGTTTGATGCCAGTAAAAACGCTGTTCCAAAACGTCTTGCCAGCTTGATTCATCGTTGAATAAGTTATCTAACTGCTGGGCGTTAAAAGTGAATAACTCACTCATCAATGCCGCTTTTAATAACCGTTCATCTGTTGGTTGACTCAGCGCTTTGAGCAAACGTAATACATCCACAGCTACCTGTGTGGCAAACACACTTTTTCGAGCTAAGAACACACTCGCCACATTGACTGCAGACAACGCATCTTTAATCATTTGAGCTTCATTACGATTACGAACTAAAACACAGCAATCTGCGGCAGTAATAGCGCGATTTTTTATCTGAGCCTGATCTGTTTTAGCTAACTGCAACCAGTGGGATATTTGATTGGCAGTGCTAATGGCCAGTTGACTAGATGCATCACTGGCTGAAATAGGTAAGTTCATATCGCTTAATAAATGTTGAAAGTCTAAGCTTTCAACCGATTTGCCTTGAACAGTTAACCCGTCAAAGTCTCGCCCTGCTTGTACCGGATAAAATGGAATACTCTGTTCAAACAAAAAGCCCTTTTGACTACTTTCAAATAGCTGATTAATAGCCTTAATCAGTTTAGGTGCTGAACGCCAGTTAGTTGCTAGGGTAAAATGACGCTGACTGTCGACCCAGTCTTTCGCTTTAATATAAGTGAAAATGTCTGCACCACGAAAGGCATAAATAGCCTGTTTAGGATCGCCAATCATGATCCAACAGGCTTTTGTTTGCCCAGTCTCAGACTCACCGTAAATACCTTGGAACACCTCAAACTGCACAGGGTCTGTGTCTTGGAATTCATCAATCAAGGCAGCCGGATAGTTTTGTCTAATTGTATTAGCCAAAGCGTTACTATTGTTATCAGTATTAGTCTGTTGGCTTAACGCTCTTTGTAAACCCGCCAACAGGTCATCGGGAGATAACAAATGTAACATTTGTTTATGTGAAGCAAGATTAGCCGACACCACAGACATGGCGTGTTGACTAAAAGCTAAGGTTATTTTTTGTTGGCAACCCAGCAACTGACTTTGTAGCAGTTCAAATTGGCTAAAATCTAAGTGAGATAAATCCTCACTGCCTTTTTTTGCTGCCTTAACCACTTGTTCAGGAGAGAATAATTCCCAGCCGGACTTATCAAAATCAATTTGTAATAAATCACTTTTACAAAATGCCTGCATATTCTGTAACAGCGGCAACTTAGATAATTTAGATCGGCCATTCAAATTGGCTTTACTAAGTTGTTGGCTAACATCGTTAGATACCCACCAAGCTTTAAGCAATGCGACTTGCTCAGCATAGTGATTAACCCCCCTAATAGCAGATTCGATATCTGCTGTTTGGTAAGGTCTAGCATGCTGACTCAGTAAACGACCAATGTCTTTCAGCATAGCATCGGGGGTGGACCAATGTTGCAACAGCAACTGCAAGGTATTGCGCGGTAAAGTGACCACATGTTTACGCCAATAATCTTCAGCCGCCAATTTTAACCATTCACTTTCATCTAAAATAAAACTCTGCTCATACATAGCACCACTTTCAAACGCATGTTCGGTAAGCGCTTTGTGGCAAAAACCATGAATGGTATACACAGCCGCTTCATCCATTTGTTTACTTGCCAGAGAAAGCCGTTGGCAATCTAATTCTACATTCTTACTTTGCTGAATAAGCTGTTGAATAAACGGGTCTTGACTGTGCTGAGCAAAGAAATCTAAATAAGCTTGGCGTAAGCGCTGACGAATACGCTCTTTTAATTCACCAGTAGCGGCGTTGGTAAAGGTCACCACTAATATTTGTTCAACGCCTAAAGGTGCACAGCCATGACCGAGCAACAATCGAATATACAAATTAACTATGGTAAAGGTTTTACCCGTACCGGCGCTGGCTTCAATCAACGATGCACCAGACAAAGGGAAAGTAAAGGTATCTAGTGGTTGCATAGAAGGAAGACTCATTTGTTTTCCTCAAGTGCCACTAGTGGTAAAAGCAACGTCTCCGCCAATTGACTGAAAGGTTCAAAACACTCAACTAAATCAGGGCACACTCTTTGAATATGCGCTTCAGTGCCTTCTCCTTTAGCAAAATCATTGCCTTTAAACGTGTTCAAGGTTTTGTTTGTGTCCTGGCTTGTTACCCATTGCCAAGCAGCTTCTGGGTAAAAATGTAATATTTGGTCGCAACCAAGCTGCCAACAATCAAGCCAAATAGTCAGTTGTTGCAAGGCCGTTTGTTTATCTATCACAGGTAATGAATAGGGTTTTTCGGTACTGATAAAATGCGCCTGACCGAGGCTAGATTTATCTGTAGTTGCACACAGACACAACCATTGTAGGTACAGTGAAATTCTATCTTTTGCCCTAAGTTTGCCGGCTCGCCAAAGTATCAAATTTTGCCCATATAGATTGTCTATACGCCCTACCAGGTTTATGTCGTTGAGTTGCAACTCAATATCAACACTCTCTGATGAAGTAAATTGACTTAATTGTCGTATTTGATCAGCTAGTTGTGTGCTTTGTTTGACTAGCGGTCTAAGGGCCAACTCTCCACTTTGCCCTATGGGTAAATTGCCCTCCGCTTTCAATTCATGCAAAAGACTAGAAATAATCGTTGCGGCATCTATGTCTAACGGCTGAATGTCTAACTGATTATCGGTGTCTATTTTTAGGCAATGCTGAATGAGCCTTTCGTTTAACTGATATTTATCTAAACCATCAAATGCAAAAGGTTCTTCATCACTATTTTGTTGGCCAAGTGGGTAGAAACGGGTTTGCCAACGCTGAACAAAAAATGCCTTAGCAGGGTTTTGATAAAACTGGATTAACCCGTCTAATTCAAGTTGGTTTGATTGTTCGATAGATTCTGTTAAAGGATCTGAGTTAAATATTAAGGTCTGTGCAGCTTGCTGTAATTGTTCGGCAATCTCACGCTGTTTTTGATTAAAGCTTAAATAATGTTCAGACTTAGCTTGAGTGCCATTCTCCTCAAAATAAGCCTGATTAAAAGGCTGAAGTTTATGTTTAATGGTGAGATGTGCGACTAAGTTTTTTTCGGTTTGTTCTACGTCTAATGCCAATTGTCCGGACAAACAAAAGCCATGTTGGCAATATTCCATTAATTCACTGAGTAAAATAGAGGGTGCTAAAGGACTATTGTCTTTTTGACTGTAACCTTGATAACTAAAGTACAGTTGTTCTCTGGCTGACAATAGGGCTTCCAAAAACAAATACCTGTCGTCTAATCTGCGAGATCTATCACCGCGTTTGGCTGGGGCCAAGCGCATTAGATCAAAACCCATTGGCACACTTTGCCTTGGGTAATCAGTGTCGTTCATGCCTAACAAACACACCATTTTAAACGGGATACTACGCATTGGCATCAAAGTACAAAAATTCACATAACCGGCCAAAAACCGCTGGCCTACACCATTTTCCTGAATATTTTGCTGCAATTCACTAACAAACACGTCTTGATCAATTTGAGCAGTGTATTGCTCGCTGTGAGCTAACATTTTTTCGAGGGTTTCTCGAAGTATCTGCATATCGTTTTGTTCTGTTTCATCTGTCTCATACAACGCCGATAACAATTCGAGAGTTTGCTCAACTTTTTGAGTGATACTTAGTGGTTGTTGGCAAAACGCCAATACAGTTAATAGCACTTCGGTAAATTGATAACACTTGCCTAACGCCACCGCTTGTTGGCCTTCGATATCAGCATAAGCCGAGATTAATTCATGCTCGCCTTGGTATAAGTCAGCGCTAGACATGGCATACCCCGCCAATAAACGTTGTAAACCAAACACCCAGGTATTTTGTTTTTCAGCAGGTAGATCCCAACGTTGTTTATCTTGGTCGTTCCAGCCCCAGCGCACACCAGCGTCGGTTAGCCAATGTTGTAACAACTCAAATTCTTGCAGGTCGATCGCAAATTTACGTTGCACAGCAGGCACTTCGAGTAACGACAACACTTCAGATAGGGTCAATCGGCTTTGATGTAATTTCATCAACTGTAAAAAACTGCTTATCAAAGGTGATACCTGACCCACATTGCGGTCTGATATGGCGTAAGGGACCGCAAGCGAAGAGTCAACTGCGCCAAATACGCCTTCTATAAAAGGTGCGTAAGTGGCGACATCGGGCATCATCACAATCACATCACCTGGATGCCAATCGGGATTGTCGTTAAAACGTTTGAGTAATTGGTCGTGCAAAACTTCTAGCTCACGCACTTTGGAGTGGCAAGCATGTACTTGCAAAGACATGTCTGAGTGAGAAATCTCTACTTTTGGGTGAAGCGAACCGTTAGACAACAGTTCGCTCGCGTCTAACTCTTCTGCTGTTGCTCTAAACTGTAAAAGGTTTACATCTGACTGAATATGCTGAAGTAAACATTCAGCATGGCTTTCCACAAAACTGTCTTGTTGCTGTAAATCAAAACTCAGCAACATATCTTGATAATCACGGCCTAACTTACCCCATGATGCCAGCAATGGATTACCTATATCCAAAAACTCCACACCGGCTAATTCAGTATTGTCTAATCCTTTAACTTGGGCTTTGAGCTGAGCTTTAGCTTGCGTTTTTTTGTCAACAATATCGCCCCAATAATGCTGACTTGGATTAAACCAAAATATCAACACATCGCGGGTTTCAGACAAGGCACTGAGTACTTCTAGTTGTTGCATGGGCATAGCCGATATACCAAATACCATTAGCGGTTTTGCGCTATTACCAGCGCTAGGTTTGCCTGCCGAATCATGTAAAGCTTGTAATAAAGTGTGATGTAAATTGGCACGATGAAAAGGCGACTCGCCCAAAGATTGACTGGTTGCCACCAAAGCTCGCCACAGAATAGGCTGCCAAGGATGAGACTCATAGATACTTTGATCATTATTATCAGAAAGATCACCAGGCAAATCATTCTGACCTGACTCCCAATGAATGATCCAGTCTGGCCTATAGACTAAATATTGGTCGTACACATCGGCAATTTTACCGGCTAATTGATAAAGCTTAAGAGGTTGTGAGTCGGACAAGTATTGTTTAATGGCCGAGAATTCGGCTTGTTCCAACATAGTCGGCAATATCGACATCAATTTCCATGTCATATTGGGTTTAGTAAAAGCCGATTGATCAGGTAAGTCTTGAATATGTTGTTGATACAACTGCCAAATAAAACTGGATGGCAAGGGAAAGTCTATATTTGCGGCAATTTCCAATTTTTCGGCAATTTGGATTTTAAGCCACTGAGACATACCCGGGCTTTGCACTAATATTTGATCTGATTCAAATACCGAAACACCTTGCCCTGCAGTTTCTTGCAAACAGCTGATTAAACTCTCAGCTAAGCATTCCATTTTGTTTGACTGAACCAGATACAACATAAATAAAGTAGGTTTCTTGCGGCGAATGATTATGAGTTTTAGTCTATCAAAGTCTTTAATTTTAAAGTTCTTTTTTAACAAATATTTATATTGCTAGTGAAAAGGTAACAATAAGATGAACACCAATAACTTCCTTAAAAATACCCTTAAATGTAGGTTTAGCTAAGTAAAAGTTCTTGTTACCATATTGCCCAGTGGCAACATGGGTTGTCGACCCTTTTATTATTTCCTTTGGATCCCATCAATGAAAATCATTTCCTTTAATATCAATGGCATACGCGCTCGTCTTCATCAGTTACAAGCGTTAATCGATAAGCACCAGCCAGATGTCATTGGCCTGCAAGAAATTAAGGTACATAACGACCAGTTCCCGATTGCCGATGTAGAAGCTATGGGTTATCACGTCTACTTTCATGGCCAAAAAGGCCATTATGGTGTGGCAATGATGTGCAAAAAGCCTGCTATTGAAGTGCAGTATGGTTTTCCCTCTGATGATGAAGATGCTCAGCGCCGAATGATTATGGTGAGTTACCCTATGGATAACGGCGAAACGGTGAGAGTGTTAAATGGCTACTTCCCCCAAGGTGAAAATCAAACCCACGAAACAAAATATCCGGCTAAACGTAAATACTATAAAGATTTGATGGGTTATCTAAACAAGTACCACACGCCTGACGAAAATGTGATTGTGATGGGTGATGTCAACATTTCTCATACCGATTTGGATATAGGTATTGGCGAGCCTAACCGCAAACGTTGGTTACAAACCAAAAAATGCAGCTTTTTGCCTGAAGAGCGCGAATGGTTAAACACATTGATTGATTGGGGATTTACCGATGGATTTCGCGATATGTACCCTGAGGAATCAGAGAAATACAGTTGGTTTGATTATCGTTCAAAAGGTTTTGTCGACAACCGCGGCCTGCGCATAGATTTGATTTTAGCCACTGCTAAATTACACGCAACACTCACAGAAGCTGATGTGGATTATGAGTTAAGAGGAATCGAAAAACCTTCTGATCATGCACCTATTTGGGCTGTGTTTAATGACTCTTGAATAAATAACTGTGGAACAAACCTCATACTTTACTGATTTACAAACTTTGGCTGGGCTTCTTAGCCTAGCTATATTTTATTTAGTCAGTAAAAAATTGATTTTTTCTCGATTAATATCAGATAAAAAATGCCAACATTTAGTATTTGGCAGTGCAGCTCTGGTATTTCTTTTGTGGATGTTTCGTACCGGAATATACGATGGGCTAACGGTGCATTTTTTATGGTTGTCAGCCCTGCCCTTATTATTGGGATTTCGTTGGGCAATTTTTAGTGCCAGCTTAGCCTTGATAGGCGTAACACTCTTTGGCAAAGAAAGTGTTGAGATGTTAGGCGTAAATTTTTTGTTAGGTGTGCTCGCGCCTATCTCCCTAACCTACGGTTTTTATAGCCTTACCTTTCATAAACTACCAAGACACCTGTTTATCTATATTTTCCTTTGTGCCTTTATTCCTGGAGCGATGGCCATAGGCTTAAAAATGCTGGCACTAAGTGGCTATTTTTATCTTGATGGAGTGTACAGCTGGCAGGTCATTGCGGATAATTATTTAGTACTTACTACTTTAATGTTATTTCCTGAAGCGATGTTTAATGGCATGACTATCACCTTACTGATCATCTACAAACCAGAGTGGGTATATACCTTTTACGACAAGTTATATTTGGATGAGCAATAGACTTTAAACTTCAATTGATAAAGTTCTCTGCGGTTTTAATTTACTCAGCCTATTTTTTTAAATGGCTATGTTTGTATTAACTGTTGTTGAACACTAAACATACTGTTTTTATTGAACTTTTCATCATTGTCCAAATATCTAAACCATCCTAAATAATGATCTAGATATTTTGTGGCCACTC
>Ga0105350_10000249_pt1 | contig 36866 bp, 28 predicted proteins | sample EN1Hudsemesocosm_FD_83506 | JGI IMG/M metagenome (GOLD analysis project Ga0105350, IMG submission 83506) | Methane-oxidizing microbial communities from mesocosms in the Hudson Canyon - EN1E Hudson Canyon | ecosystem: Environmental > Aquatic > Marine > Cold seeps | place: Hudson Canyon... | reverse complement strand
GCTTCACTTTCTAATAGCTGATCAATATCAGTCTCTTGTTCATTTGAAACTGCTTGTTCGGTTTCGACTATGTCATCAACTGCAGTGGCAGCTTCCTCACCGATAGAGTCTAGAAGACTGTCAATATCGTGTTCTTCATCAACCGCCGTTTCTGTGGCTTCACTTTCTAATAGCTGATCAATATCAACCTCTTGTTCACTTGTTGTTACCGGCTCGGTTTCGGCCCTATCATCGACTTCAGTGGCAGCTTCCTCACCGATAGAGTCTAGAAGGCCATCAATATCCTGTTCTTCATCAACCGCCGTTTCTGTGGCTTCACTTTCTAATAGCTGATCAATATCAATCTCTTGTTCACTTGATACTGCTTGTTCGGTTTCGGTTATATCATCTACTTCAGTGGCAGCTTCCTTACCGATAGAGTCTAGAAGGCCATCAATATCCTGTTCTTCATCAACCGCTGTTTCTGTGGCTTCACTTTCTAATAGCTGATCAATATCAACCTCTTGTTCACTTGTTGTTACCGGCTCGGTTTCGGCTCTATCATCGACTTCAGTGGCTGCTTCCTCACCGATAGAGTCTAGAAGACTGTCAATATCCTGTTCTTCATCAACTGCTTTTTGTCCCGATTGGGAAGTACTATCAACTTCGCCGACATCTTCACTTAATTCTGTTGCCGCTAAAAGCGATTCAATGTCACTGTCGACATCTAGATCTTCTTCTACATAATTATCTGCTGAAACAGCAATATCTACTGGTTCAGCATCAAACTTTTTTACATTATCATCCTCATCGGTTGCTGATAAGTCGATACCACTACTGGGAGCCTCATCTGGAATATCTAGATCCAAACCTGCTAGCAAGTTATCTACATCTTGCTCAGATGGCACCTCTCTTTCATCAGTAACCACTTCTATTTCATCAGTATCTTCTGTCGGTTCAACTTCATCAGTATCTTCTGTCGGTTCAACTTCGTCTGTATCATCTACCTCAACTATTGTTTCATCCACTACAGGTGCTATATCAGCACCTTTTTTACTGAGCTCTAAAAGCAACAGATCTACTTTTGAATCTATATTTTCTATTTTTTCTGTTAGTGGCTGTGAACCTACACTATTTTTTTCCGTACCAATTATTGAACCTACAGGAAGTAATGATAAACAGTTATCAACGACAGCCTCTAATTGAGCAGGAAAATTAATTAATGCTTTACCATCTTGTTCAACAAACAGGTTTAATAACACTTTATAGACTTGTTGTTCCCTATCTTGTATCTCGTTTGCAGTTTGATTTAATGCGTCATCACTTAATCCATATCTGTCCGCTAATAGCTCAGAAATAGTGGTGATACGTGCAGCTTTCATTCGCTTAAATTTCTTAACAGCCTTAGTTACACTCGCATTGACTGCTTTCGACTTTTTATTAGCTCGAAAAACTAGCCAAATGCATATTACTGCAAAGATTGCTGCTAACTCATAAGCTAGCATTTGTAAAATTGGGTCTGTCATATCCATTTATAATTGATCTCCTGGATTTTTATTGCCAGCTCGTTGCCGACGCCACAAGAAAATACCAGCCATTACAAGTAGTAATATAATTACATTACCAATGGCTAATTTCGAAGCAGGTGTCATGTCGTTTACTTCTGTACTCTGTTGATCTTCATCGTCAATCAGTAAGGCATCAATTTCATCTTCTGCCAATAGTTCATCATCAGGTAAAAGCTCATCAAATTCATCAGCCATCTCATCCTGTTCTGGCTCTACTAAGTCATCTATATCAAGTTCAGCTTCAAAAGTTTCTGATAGATCAGAGTCCATTGCCATAGGTTCAGTCGATAGTTCATCTTCAAGTGTAATTGCAGGAGGTTGTAAGAATAAACTTCTGCCATTTATAGTTTCGCCTCGGATCTGTAAAGCCAAAGTATAAACTTCTTTTTCATTTAGATCTGCTAATGTGAGTTGCCATTTTTGCTCTAAATTCTGTTGTATTTCATATGACCATTCACTGCCATCACTTGCTGTTAGCAATGCCGCAATACTTAGTGGTTCTAGTTTAATAAAATCTAAATCTGGCGATAGTATTAAGCGATGTGTACGTGAGTCTACATCTTCTAGCTGCTCCACATAAATATCAAAAGGCATATCAATCACATTGATACTTTGTCTTCTTTCTCTTTCAAAGGTGGCACTTTTAAAACTGATAATCACATCATTCCGTCCTGGTTGAAAACTATCTCCAACGTGGGTTCGATAAAGTCCGTCTCGAAGCTCTTCGTTTAGATTTGTTTCGATGGAATCCGTAATTTCAGACTGCTCAACTAATGTGGCATTAACCAGATTTAAAAAGTCTTTTCGAACAATAACTTCATTTTTTTCGGTCAAACTAGCATCAAAATCAAAGCTTTCACCAATCAAGATATTATTAGGTAAGTCTGTAGATTTTAATTTTAAATCAGTAACCACCATCACTCGGTTATCAGGATCAATATCAGCATCAATTTGCCATTGACCTGTTAATGGCTCATCAATAGTAATCAGATCATAATTATTTTCACTATGCCAACGTACATTATTTGCTTTATCTTGCTCAATTAAGCGTGACTGGTCTGGTAGAAGTAATGCAGTCTGCTTTGAACCTTCACGACGAAAAGCCAATATTGTCATTTCACTAACACTTTCATCAATTTTAAAGTTATTTTTTAATAGAGGAACCGTATCTCGACTGGCCGCTTTTTCAAATAAATGAAGAAAAACACGTTGCAATTCGTCAGCATTTTCAACTTGCTCATACCAGCCATCTGTTGCAACGGAGATTGCACGCAGTAATTCATGATCAGCATTTGTTGATAACGCTATCGTGTGAACAGAAATATTATGTTTTTTTAGTCTAGGAACAATATCATCTAGAATACGTTGTCGAGACTGTTGATTAATTTTGGCATCGCTCGAAACATCAACTAAACCATCTGATAACAATATGACACTACGACGAAAGCCTGGATCAGTACCTTTTTGGTTTGCTGTCGCCTTATTGAGTGCTTGTTCAATATTTGTAAATAAGCCATTTGAATGAATTTTTATCGATTGTCGTTCCGCCTCTATTTTCCATGCATCATTCACGTCACGTAATGGAACTAACATATTCACATATTTGGCAAATGTCCAAACTCCAGACTTCGCTTCTTCAGGTAATAAACCAACTACAAGGCGTAAAGCAGGGGCACGAAGATTATTGGGATCATTCTTTTTCATGCTTCCAGACACATCAATTAAGATCCTAACATCACTGACAGGCTCAACATCAGCGGCGGATAGCTGCCGTATAGACAGTATTAATAGCATTGACGCTATAATTAATACTAATTTAGCAAAGTGTGGCATATAGATAACCTATTGTTTATAGTAACAAGTTCAGCTAACCGACTGATATTAAATGACGATTATCCGGCACGCGTTATAAATTCAGGTTAACTAATGCAGTTTTTATGCCTATAACTTATTTTCAACGATTAAATTAAGTCCAAGCCTCGCTGAAGATCAGCTTGAATATCTTCAATCGCTTCTAAACCAACTGAAATTCGTAACATCCCCTCAGTAATGCCTGACTCAGCTTTTGCCTCTGGAGAAACGCGGGCATGTGTTGTGGTGGCAGGATGAGTAATCGTTGTTTTTGTATCGCCCAAATTTGCAGTAATAGACAGCATTTCAATTGCATTGATTAGTTTCCAAGCCGCCTCTCTGCCTCCTTCTACTTCGAAAGCAATTATGCCACCAAAGGCTGACTGTTGTTGTTTAGCAAGTTCATGCTGTGGGTGACTTTCCAGTCCAGAATAAAATACTGTCCTAACCTTAGGATGTTGTTCAAGCCATTTCGCTAAAATTAGTGCGGAAACTGAATGTGCTTTCATTCGTAAATCTAGCGTCTCTAGACCCTTTAAGAACGTCCATGCATTGAATGGACTCATTGTTGGTCCAGCGGTACGTAAAAAGCCGTAAATATCATCACCGACCCGCTGTGCATCACCCACAACGGCACCACCAACACATCGGCCTTGGCCATCAATATATTTAGTTGCTGAATGAATAATAATATCAGCACCAAAAGATAATGGTTGCTGCAAAGCAGGCGTACAAAAACAATTATCAACAATCAATAAACAGTCATGCGCTTTTGCTAAAGCTGACAAAGCTGCTAAATCAGCCACTTCATTTAGTGGGTTTGAGGGTGTTTCTAAAAATAGCACTTTCGTATTGGGTTTTATTGCTTGTTGCCAACTCGCTAAATCAGTCAGTGATACATAGTCAGTTTCCAGACCAAACTTAGACAGGTATTTATCAAACAACACGCGGGTTGTGCCGAAGATACTTCGCGATGACACAATATGATCACCCGCAGATAATAAGCCCATAAACGTCGATAGGATTGCAGACATACCCGATGATGTAGCCACGGCCGCTTCTCCGCCTTCTAGTGAGGCTAGACGCTCTTCAAAGGTTCTCACTGTTGGGTTAGTAAAGCGTGAATAGATATTACCTGCTTCATCGCCGGAAAAACGCGCTGCAGCCTGCTCGGCATTGTCAAACACATAGCTTGATGTAAGGAACATCGGTTCAGCATGTTCATTCTCATTAGTGCGGTGTTGTCCAGCACGAACAGCACGAGTAGCAAAGCCTTGTTTTTTATATGAATCAGTCATTTCTCAGCGTCTTAATTATTGCAATAAGTCAGGGTGGTGTGAAGCGTTTAATGATTACATTGTTGGTTTACGCAGTTAATCAAAGTAGGCCTAGTAAAGCTTCAGCAATGATATTACAAAGCAATCATTGAAAGTAGCTGGTTTATGATAACTTTTTGAGCTTATTAGAACAATCAAAATGAATCACAACTGCTCTGTTAAACATTATAATTAGGTAAATAGCCATAATATTTAGTTTTTATGACTATTTTATTATCACTATGATTAAGCCTGAGTGACGAAACTATCGTTATAGCCAAACTAAACACTATATTATTCTTAATCACTTATACTATTTGCTTATTTTGCCAGAACTTACTCTCTAATGAATAAAATAATAATTGACCTACTCCGCCATGGTGATGTGGCCGGCGGACAGAAATTACGTGGTAAAACAGACGATCTTTTGTCCCAATTAGGTTGGCAACAAATGAATGCGGTTATTGAGGGGAAAACGATTCCTTGGCAAAAAATAATTAGCTCGAACTTACGACGTTGCCAAGATTTTTCAATAGAGGTTTCCACGCAATTCTCGCTACCAATTGAAGTATTTGATCACTTTCAAGAGATAGATTTTGGACTATGGGATGGGCAGTTATTTAGTGAGCTTTATAAGGGAGATGATGCTGACCCTTTATTCCAGTTTATGCAATCGCCATTATCTATCACTCCACCAGATGGTGAACCTTATAAAGACTTTAAAGCCAGAGTATTAACAGCATGGCATGATTTATTAGCCTCATTGGCTAAAGATAAAATAGAGCATTACCTAGTAGTAACACATGGTGGCGTAATCAGGGCAATTATCAGTGAAGTCCTTGGCTTATCAGAAGAAAACTTATCACGTATAGAAGTACCTCATGCTTGCCTAAGCCGTATTACACAGTATGAAAACTCACCCGCAAGCCTGAGTTTTCACAATGCTTCATTATAGTTAAACAGCTCAGAGAAGCCAGTAATCTAGCTTCCCTGAACTATTAAATCACTTAACGTTAAGGTTGATAAGAAATACTAACCATCAGAGTACGATCAAGGCTATTGTAGTCTTTTGCAGTTTCATATTCTTTGTCAAATGCATTACTAAGGTTTGCTTGCAAAGACCATTCAGGTGCAACTTGATAGGCCATACGCAAATCTAATAAGCCATACCCACCTAACCGTGTCTTATTACGCTTATAGTCATAATTATAACTATGCCCTTGTAACTTCCAACTGGCACCCGCAGAAATCGCGCCCCAGTTCTTATCTAACATTACATTCGCGAAACGTTGGGAACGGCGTCCTAAAATATTGCCTGTTTTTTCATTTTCAGGCTTTAAAAATGAAGCATTTGCTGATAAATCCCAACCATCCAAACTTGTGGCTACGTCAAATTCAACGCCTTTTATTTTAGCCTCGTCAATATTGTATTTAATCCACGCACGGCCGTAGTCCATTAAGTCGCGTACTTTATTTTGATAAGCATGAGCTCCCCATTGCCCCCAATTTTCTTCCCCAGTTAAACTAACACCATAATTTTTAGATTTTTCAGGCTGGAGATCAGGATTACCAGAATTAGGATAATATAGATCATTAAATGACGGTGCTTTAAACCCTGTGCCGATATTAGCTGTAAACATTAAACCTTCCTGAAGCAAGTACCCCCACTCTGCTGTAGCGGTATCATTACCACCGTAGGCTTCATTGTCGTCATAACGTGCACTTACTAACCAACTTTGCTTACCTACATTTGCTTGCCAACTGATAAAAGCAGCTTTATTGTCTCGCGACGTCTCATCATAAGGTGTCGTGCTATTAACATCATCAATATCATAATCGAAACCGATATTAATAGTGTGCTCTGGTGTTAAATCGAAGGTATTTGTTACATTTGCAAAGCGATGGCGAGTACTGAAGGTACCCTTTGCAGCACCATTCAAAAAAACATGATTTTGATCTCTCGACTCACTCAGATTGATTGATGTTAACCATTTATCGGTGACCTGTACTTTAGAGTTAATGCCCATGACTTGCTGAACAGACCTACCTGTGTTTAAGTCGGCAGGATTACCATCGTATTGATTAAAACCCTCACTTCTTATGAAGTTTGCACCTATATCAATCTTATCCGTTAAATGATGTTGAACGCTGGCTGCAATGCTCTTGTTTCTATAACCGTCTTTATCAGGATTTTTATCTTTTTGAACATTAATACCATCGGTTTCTTGGTGATTAAGGCTCAAATTATAAGTCGTCTTGTCATTACCACCACTTATACCCGCTGCAACTTGTGATGAATTATGAGTACCATAACCCGCTTTAAAATAAGGTTTTATATCACCCTCATCACCTTTACGGGTAAAGATTTGAATAACACCCCCTATTGCCTCGGCACCGTACAAGCCTGACCGTGGGCCGCGTACAATTTCAATTCGTTCAATTTGTTCTACTGGGAAGTGTTGGAAGCTAGCCGTACCTGATGTTGCTGAGTGCCATTTGACGCCATCAACTAAAACCAAAACATGACTTGAATTAGTACCACGCATGTAAATACTAGATGTTTTACCTAAACCACCATTGCTGCTCATATCTATACCTGGCTGGTGGGATAAAAGTGATAGTAGGTCATTAATTTGTAAGCGTTCAATATCAGCACGTGTAATAACGGTATTAGGTGCCAATACAGTTTGTGATGGCATTCTGTTGGCTGTCACAGTAACGGGATCTAATGTTTCAGCAGCGTGTAGTGATAGTGTTGAAAATGCAATTGTCGCTAGTGTTAAGCGCACAGTTGTACGTAAGGCAAAATGCCTAGGAGAAGGTTTCATAATAAGTCCTTGAGGATTCGCTCACCCGCGATCCAAAGTATAGTAATAAACACAACAGATTGCTGTGATGGTGCTTTGGGCCGGTCTCCGGACTCACGCTGTGGTTCTCACCTCACAAACTACCTTCCCATGTATCTTCACACAGTGGTCATTAGCTTGCGTTTCAACGCTTACCGTTGCGGGGGCAGTGTTGGCATTTCACCAACTTCCCGTTTAACTCTGAGTTGAATCAGAGCACCTTAAGCAGCCGCGGATCGTAAGGTTAGCTACAAAAATAGTCAAGGTTTATTATGAGACTATGATCTAATAGATTGACAATAATAATGGTGGCTACTTATCCTTATCGCTCGTTTGAGGTATCACCACTATTTATTTATTGGTGAGTAAATGGGAAGTTGGTGCGCTATTGTCATAATAGTAAATCCAACACTGCCCCCGCAACGGTGATTGAGTCAAAGCTAAATACTAAAAAGCCACTGTATCAAGTTTAGATATGGGAAGGCATTTAGCAGGGTAAAACCACTCATAAGTCCGGAGACCAACCTAAAACGACAATGTCATAACAATAAGGTTATGTTTAATACTTTTATTATCTGTATGCGGGTGAGCATACTGGAGATCTTTATGTTGAAACTTTCAGCACGCCACCAATTTATTATTGGTTTATTACTTATCACCTTAATGACAATGACTCGTGGTCATCACTTTGCCACGCTTAATCATTTACCCAGTGCCTCATGGGCAATATTTTTCCTTGCTGGTTTTTATATTTCTAGCAAATTTATATTCCCAATATTACTTGCGCTGGCAGGGTTACTAGATTTAGCAGCCATTACTCTTTCTGGTGGCAGTAATTATTGTGCTACGCCCGCATATGCCATGTTATTACCCGCATACGGTACGCTATGGTTAGCAGGTCGTTGGTATGCTAGCCACTATCAATTTTCCATAAAAAGCATCGTGCCATTAGTCTTATCTCTTATTATTGCAGCAGCGATTACAACCGTTTTGTCTAGCGGTGGTTTTTACTTTTTCTCAGGCCAATATGCCGACCCCTCATTAATTGAATTTAGCCAACGATTCCTAAAGTATTACCCTCGTTCACTGTCTAATCTAGCGTTTTATATTGGTATTGTCGCCGTCATTCATAGCTATATTTCACTAACAATAGGTGCTAAGTCCACCACTACAAGTACACACTCTTGAAAACAGCAGCTTGTGCTGCAATTATTATTGCTGCAGCCGCTTCTGGTCAGGGTAAAACATCAATAACAGCGGCTTTAGCCCGTTTTTACTGCTTACAGGGCAAACAGGTTCGGGTATTTAAAATTGGGCCTGACTTTCTTGATCCGATGATTCTTGAACAAGCATCAGGCCGCCCTGTTTATCAACTAGATTTGTGGATGGTGGGCGAACAACACAGTCGCGCTCTATTATATAAAGCTGCATTAACGGCTGATATTATCTTAATCGAAGGTGTCATGGGCCTATTTGATGGCTCGCCGTCAACGGCTGATTTTGCCAGTCAATTAGGTTTGCCTGTGCTTGCTGTTATTGATGGTTCAGCGATGGCACAAACATTTGGTGCGCTTGCCTACGGTTTAGTTAATTATCGTGACGATGTGCAGGTTAAAGGTGTTATTGCTAACCGCATTGGCAGCGAACGTCATTACCATATGTTACAAGACTCCCTCCCGGATGATATTAGCTGTTATGGTGCCTTGCCAAGGCAAACGGATGCGTCTTTACCAAGCCGTCATTTGGGTTTAGTACAAGCTGAAGAAATTGATGATTTACAACAACGCCTGACAATGCTTGCCGAGCAATTGATCTTTAATGAAACGACCAGTCTACCTGAGGTTATGTTTGAAGATCGTCAGTCAATATTAATTGAAAAACCATTACAAGGTGTACGGATCGGCATTGCAAAAGATGCTGCTTTTTCTTTCATTTACCCTGCTAATTTGGATGTTTTGCAACAACTAGGTGCCGAAATAGTGTTCTTTTCGCCGCTTAATGATACTCAGATTCCAACAGTGGATAGCCTTTATTTCCCTGGTGGTTATCCAGAGTTACACTTGCAACGCTTAGGCAATAATTCAACGATGATCGCTAGCATCAAAGCGCATCACAGCAGTGAAAAGCCCGTATTAGCCGAATGTGGTGGCATGCTTTATCTTAGTGATTCAATTACTGATAAAGTCGGCGAAACGGCTGACATGGTGGGTCTGCTTTCTGGCAAAGCGATATTACAAGGCCGTTTTACTGCATTGGCATTACAACAAGCTCGCTTTTCTGGCGGCGAATTACGCGGTCACACTTACCATCACTCTGTGTTCGAAACAGGCTTAGCAACAGAACAAGCCGTAATAACTTCTGCACAGTGTCCCAACGCTAGTCCATATAGTGAAGCGGTTTATCAAATAAAAGGCCTTACTGCGACGTATATTCATTTCTACTTTTCATCAAATCCAGTGCTAACAGCCAAATTATTTACGCCATGACAACAAGCAAACATGCCTTTAATGATCAAGATCGATCAGTGGTCTATAGAGCTATAGCTGAGCGACGAGATATGCGTCACTTTCTCACTACGCCTGTCGATGAGGCCGTATTACTACGTCTATTAAATGCAGCTCATCAAGCGCCAAGCGTCGGCTTAATACAGCCATGGCGGATTATTCGCATATCAGATCGTTTACTACGCTCAAAAATTAAAGATCTTGTTGAAGATGAACGTATAAAAACTGCCGAAGCTCTAAACGAACGACGTGATGAATTTATGCGTCTTAAAGTAGAAGGTATTGATCATTGTGGTGAGTTATTAGTGGTATCGCTAATGGATGAACGTGAGCAACATGTTTTTGGGCGACGTACACTACCAGAAATGGACCTAGCCTCAGTTGCCTGCGCAATACAGAATATGTGGCTAGCAGCTAGAGCTGAAGGTTTAGGGATGGGATGGGTCTCTTTATTCGACCCTCAAAAATTAGCTGATTTACTCACTATTCCAGACGGTGCAAAGCCTATTGCTATTTTATGTTTAGGTCATGTTGATGCGTTTTATTCTGCTCCTATGCTAGAGCTTGAAAGCTGGCGAAAGCCTGACTCTCTGGACGGTATTTTGTTTGAAAATTCATGGGGCCAAATAAACTAGCCATGCTCAGCATTTTTATAATTGTCTTATTAGCCCTGTCTATTGACTGGTTATTAGGTGAACCTAAACGTTGGCATCCATTAGTTGGTTTTGGCTACTTGGTAAAACGAGTAGAGTCGCGGCTATATGGCCGTTCTACACACACTCATACTCAGCAGTTATTTCGGGGCACGGCTGCGGTGGCACTCTTATTAGTTCCAAGCATTGTTATCAGCCATTATTTAGCCAATATACCTGTATTTGGCACTGTATTCACTCTCATTGCTCTAAGCCTAGCCATTGGTCATAAAAGTCTTCATCAACATGCGCAGCCAATTGCTGATGCCCTTATTGCTGGAGACCAAACACACGCTCGCTTATTAACCAGCCGTATTGTCAGCCGCGATCCCGCTACATTAAATATCCCTCGTGCTACGATTGAATCAGTATTAGAAAATGGTGCCGACAGTGTGTTTTGTGCCATATTCTGGTTTTTAATTGGTGGTGCACCTGCTGTTATCGCCTATCGCCTTGCTAATACGCTTGATGCTATGTGGGGCTATCGTAATCAACGCTATTTATATTTTGGACGTTTCGCAGCCCGACTTGATGATGTATTAAATTACATACCTGCTCGCCTTAGCGCACTATCCTATGCGTTTTTAGGTAATACTAAGCAAGCATTTCAGGCGTGGAAAAATCAAACCAAACACTGTGAAAGTCCAAATGCTGGCCCAGTGATGGCATCTGGCGCTGGTGCCTTAAATTTAACACTGGGCGGACCTGCACAATATGGCGGTCAATGGCTTCAGCGACCTTTATTGGGTTACGGCCTAGAACCAACCGCCAATGATATTTATCGAGCCTTGCGCTTAGTTCGTCATAGTGTATTACTATGGTTAATATGCTTATTTATCCTAGTTGTGGCATCTTATGCTTGAGCATGGAGGAAAGTTAAATCGTGCTGCCAAGCACTATAATATCCCCCTCAATGAATGGCTTGATTTATCAACTGGCATTAATCCAAATGGCTGGCCAGTCCCCAAATCATTACCTGCCAATCGATGGACACAACTTCCTCAAGATGATGATGGCTTAATGGTGGTAGCCCAAGACTATTACCAATGTGAGTCGCTGCTAGCCGTTGCCGGCTCTCAAGCTGCTATTCAAACATTACCCAAATTACGAACACATAGCCGTGTTGGTCTACTATCACCCGCTTATGCTGAACATGCTCATGCATGGCAACAAGTAGGTCATGAAGTTACCACTCTTGAAATCGAGCAAATAAGCGCATCACTGCCTGATTTAGATGTACTTATTATAATCAATCCCAATAATCCAACGGGTCAGCGTTTTTCAGCCGCACAGCTGCTTACATGGCATGAAACTTTGTCAACACATGGTGGCTGGCTTATCGTTGATGAAGCGTTTATAGATGTCACTCCTGAGTGTAGTCTGAGTCACTTATGTCCTAAAACGGGTTTAATTGTCTTGCGTTCCATTGGCAAATTTTTCGGTTTAGCGGGCTTAAGAACAGGGTTTGTATTGGCTCCTAAGGAGTTGTTGCTGACATTAAAAGAGTATCTTGGGCCTTGGCCTATTGCCGCTATGTCACGTTATATCACCGCGCAAGCACTAGCCGATAAACAGTGGCAACAGCAAACTCGCCAGTCGTTACTAAACCAAGGGGGGAAATTAAGCCAGCTATTACACAAGGTAGGTTTATCACCTCAGGGGGATTGCAGCTTATTTCAATGGGTGCAAACCGATCAGGCTGAAGATCTTCACCAAAAACTCGCTAAAATGGGCATATTAACTCGCTTATTTAGCCAACCAGCTAGCTTACGATTTGGCTTACCTCAATCAGATCACGCTTGGCAACGCTTACAATTAGCATTATCCACCTTAGCTATTTCGAGAACAGCATGACTGCAAATACATTAATGATCCAAGGCACCACATCAGATGCAGGCAAAAGTACCTTAGTCACAGCACTATGCCGCTGGGTGCAAAGAAAAGGCATCACTGTTGCACCCTTTAAGTCACAAAATATGGCATTGAATAGTGCCGTCACTGTTGATGGTGGTGAAATAGGCCGAGCTCAAGCGGTACAAGCCCAAGCGTGCATGCTAGCACCTCATACTGATATGAATCCCGTGCTACTCAAACCAAATTCAGATACAGGAGCCCAAGTCATTATTCATGGTCAGCCGGTTGCCAATATGGATGCTCAGTATTATCACCAATACAAACAAACAGCGATGACGGCGGTATTAGAATCACATCAACGTTTGTCGGAAAAATACCAAATGGTGATTGTGGAAGGTGCCGGATCACCCGCTGAAATCAATTTGCGTGATCGCGACATTGCTAATATGGGCTTTGCAGAAGCAGTCGATTGCCCGGTCATTATTGTGGCTGATATTGATCGTGGTGGCGTCTTTGCCCATTTAGTCGGCACCTTAGATTTATTATCTGAATCAGAGCAACAGCGTGTTAAAGGTTTTGTCATTAACCGCTTTCGTGGTGATATCGCCCTATTACAATCAGGCTTAGATTGGTTAGAACATCGCACTGGCAAACCCGTATTAGCTGTTCTTCCCTATTTACATGGTTTACATTTAGAAGCGGAAGATGCCATTAACACCGAGCAAAATGACTCTCATACAGCAAGTTTCAAAATCATCGTGCCTGTGCTGCCACGCATCAGTAACCATACTGATTTAGATCCCTTACGTTTACACCCCAAAGTTGATCTACAATTTATTGGCCCCAATGAAACTATTCCGGCAGCCGATCTCATTATTCTGCCGGGTTCAAAAAGTGTTGCTGCAGACTTACAGTGGTTACGTGATTCAGCTTGGCAAAAGGCAATTCAAAAACACTGTCGCTATGGAGGCAAAGTCATTGGCATTTGTGGTGGTTATCAAATGTTAGGTCAGCAGATCAATGATCCCGAAGGTATTGAAGGCCAAATAAGTTCTATTGAAGGCCTAGCACTATTAAATATATCGACCACATTAGAATCAGCCAAACAGCTGCGTAATGTTAAAGGTATCCTTAGCTGGGGTGATGCAGAAATTAATGGGTATGAAATTCATGCCGGTATCACTAAAGGTGATGACTTAAGCCGTCCGGTCTGTCACTTACAGCAAGGCAGTGATGGTGCAATCAGTAGTGATAATCTAATATTAGGTACTTATGTGCATGGCTTATTCGAACACTCATCCGCCTGCGATGCTTTATTAGAATGGGCAGGATTATCACATGCTGAAACGCCTAATTATCATGCGCTACGCGATGCCGATATAAACCGTTTAGCTGACATGATTGAGAATAATATGGATCTTGAAAAGCTTGCTCAATTTCTTCCCGTTAATCAGGCACAATCATGAGTGCTAGCTTAATTCTTGGCGGTGTCAAATCAGGAAAAAGTCGCTTAGCAGAACAACAGGCTTTAGACTCCGGCTTAACGGTCAGCTATATTGCGACTGCCCATGCTGGTGATAAGGAAATGCAACAACGTATCAGCCACCATCAACAAAGCCGGCCCAGCCATTGGCAAACAATAGAAGAACCGCTCCATTTAGCAGCAATGATACAACAACATAATCATCCCAAACACTGCGTGTTAGTTGATTGCTTAACACTGTGGCTAACCAACTTATTACTGCATCAAGATGATAAGCTATTAAAGTCTGAAATTGATGCTTTAGTGAATACGATAAAGGCTCTTGATTGCACGCTGATCATGGTCAGTAATGAAACCAATATGGGTATTGTGCCCGTTGGTGAATTATCACGCCGTTACTGTGATGAAATAGGTCTATTACATCAACAACTCGCTCAACAATGTGATTCGGTCATTCTGACTATTGCAGGCCTTCCTCATATTTTAAAAGGATAACGGCATGACTGACTTTCAAAACTGGTTAGATCATCCTATTGCGACTATTGATTCAATGAGTCAACAAGCAGCCATTGATCGCCAACAACAATTAACTAAACCGGCAGGTTCATTAGGACAGCTAGAAGCCATTGCCATTCAATTAGCGGGCTTACAAGCAACTGATAAACCCAGTGTTGATAATGTACAAATCACAGTGTTTGCTGGCGATCATGGTGTCGTCGATGAAGGTGTATCGGCATTTCCTCAAGCAGTTACCACTGAAATGGTGCGTAACTTCTCTCGTGGCGGTGCGGCTATTAGTGTTTTAGCACGTGAAACAGGTGCTAGCTTATTCGTTGTTAATACTGGCACAGTCACTGAGTTAGAAAAGCTTGAGCATGTTGATAACAAGCGAGTTGCAGCTGGTACGGCTAACTTTATGAATAAGCCAGCAATGACATTAGCCCAATGCCAGCAAGCACTACTGGTCGGCCGTGATACCGTTGAGGAAGCTAAAAGTGCAAATATGCAACTCTTTATCGGTGGTGAAATGGGCATTGGTAATACAAGCTCAGCCACCGCGATTGCATCAGCATTACTTAATCTTGCGCCAGAAACATTAGCAGGTCCAGGTACAGGGTTAAATTCTGAAGGTGTGCAACATAAAGCCCACGTTATTAAACGTTCACTTGAACTTCATCAACCTCACTTGAATTCACCCTTATCTGTGTTACAACATGTAGGTGGTTTTGAAATCGCCGCTTTAGTGGGTGCTTATCTTCATTGCGCTAAACTTGGACTGCCGGTGTTAATTGATGGTTTCATTACTTCAGTTGCCGCACTTGTTGCTCAGAAAATCAGCCCGGAAAGTAGCCAGTGGTTTTTATTTAGCCACCAATCCGCTGAACCTGGCCACCCACAAATTTTAGCTGAGCTTCAAGCACAACCTTTACTCAATATTAATATGAGGTTAGGTGAGGCCAGTGGTGCAGCTGTTGTTTTACCACTTATTAAATTAAGTTGTGCATTACATAATTCAATGGCAACATTTGCTGAAGCTGCCGTTTCACAAGAGTCATAAAAAGCCATGAATCATCTACAATCCTTTTTGATTGCATTACAATTTCTGTCCATAATTCCTATTCGGCTCAGTGAACCTGTAAAGCCCGAAAATATTGGGAGCTCAATATTATACTACCCATTGGTAGGCCTAATTATTGCTGCTATTTTATTGGCAGCTAATTATGCACTAAATAATCAAACTAGCTGGGTGTCGGCTTCTCTACTACTTACTTTATGGGTTGTATTAACTGGAGGTCTTCACCTTGATGGACTTGCAGATAGCGTTGATGCCTGGCTAGGCGGGCTTGGAGATAAAGATAAAACACTGCTAATAATGAAAGATCCCACCAGTGGCCCCATCGCAATTGCCACATTAGTGCTAATCTTGCTCCTAAAATTCATTATGCTGAGCCAACTTATTGAACAGCAAGACTGGCTTAGTATTGTCTTTGCAGTTGTGTTGGCCCGAACAGCAATGCCCCTACTACTTATTACCACTCCTTATGTTCGCCAAGGTGGTATAGCAACATTGTTAGTTAGTAATATCCCTCACTACAACACTCGAATAATGCTTAGCGTTGTGGCATTAATAACACTGTTAGTTTCAGGCTTCTTATTATTAGCCTGCACCTTTATACTGTTTCTACTACTCCGTTATGGAATGGAGAAGCGTCTAGGCGGCACAACAGGTGACACTGCTGGTGCCATGGTTGAATTACTCGAAACAGCGGTATTAATTATCGCAGTAATACTTTAGGACAAATATGACTGATACAGGCAAAAATGAACGCCACAATGAGCGCATGAAACGACAAAAAAAAGTTGTCGATCAAAAAATCCAACAAGCCGATAAAGACAAAGGTTTGTTATTAGTCATTACAGGCAATGGCAAAGGTAAAAGCTCTTCTGGCTTTGGTATGGTTGCTCGTTCTTTAGGCCATGAAATGCGTGTTGGCGTCGTTCAGTTTATTAAAGGTGCTTATAGTACTGGTGAAGAAAGCTTCTTTAGACGTTTCCCCGAAGAAGTTGAATATCACGTTATGGGTAATGGGTTTACATGGGATACCCAAAATAGAGAACAAGATATCGCTTCAGCAGAAGCAGGCTGGGAAGTGTGCAAACGATTATTAAGCGATCCAAGCATTAATGTTGTATTACTTGATGAGCTTAATATTGTTCTAAAAATGAAGTATCTTGATACCGATACGATACTTGCTGATCTAGCTCAACGACCTGACATGCAACATGTGATTATTACTGGTCGTGGTGCACCAGAAGCTATCATTGAAGCTGCTGATACTGTTAGCCGAATAGAAGATGTAAAACATGCTTTTAGGGAAGGTATACAGGCTCAGAAAGGAATAGAATTATAGTAAAATTTGGCTCGGTATCTGCTGTGTCATAAAACTGTAAAGTTATTCACAATTCCTGTGGATAACTCTGTGGTTAACTTTATATTAACTGGGTAAGTTGTTTATATGCAAGCGTTGAACTTAAAATGGTCACTATTTAACCACAATTAAAAATACCTTTTAATTCAATCAGTTAAAAAACAAATATTTAGAATCAATTAGTTAGGTGCGCTACCGCAAAGTTCGGTTTAGCTATGCTCATTAAAAGTGAATAAGTCAAATTAGTTTTGTGGGGAATTGAAATGTCGTTATACCATTTTACAGCCTGATAGTAAGTACTACCAGGCTGTAATTCAGCACTAGACTGCTGCAGTTTCTGTCATCAGATCCAATACTAATTCATCATCACGAAGTATCACTCTAACGTGGCCACCATCCGATAATTTACCAAATAATAACTCATCAGCAAGCGGACGTTTTATCTTTTCTTGAACCAAGCGTGCCATTGGTCTCGCACCCATAGCGACATCATAGCCATGTTCAGCTAACCATTGACGGGCATAATTAGTAATTTCAAGAGTGACATGCTTTTCTTGAAGTAACATTTCCAACTCTAATACAGATTTGTCCGCTACTCTCAAAATAGCGTCCATAGTCAATGATTTAAATTGAATGATGCCATCTAAACGGTTACGGAATTCAGGTGTAAAGGCTCGTTTAATAATTTCCATCCCATCTGTTTGATGGTTTTGTTTAGCAAAGCCCATAGATGAACGTCCCATCTCTTGTGCTCCTGCATTACTCGTCATCACTAAGACAATATTACGGAAATCTGCTTTTCGACCATTATTGTCGGTTAATGTGCCGTGATCCATTACTTGTAGTAATAAGTTAAATACATCTGGATGTGCTTTTTCAATCTCATCAAGCAGTAATACTGCATGAGGCTGCTTAGTAACAGCTTCTGTTAGCAACCCACCTTGGTCATAACCAATATAACCAGGAGGCGCACCAATAAGGCGAGAAACCGTATGACTTTCCATATATTCAGACATATCAAAACGTATTAACTCAACACCTAAATTATGAGCTAACTGTCGTGTCACCTCTGTCTTACCGACACCCGTTGGGCCAGAAAAAAGAAATGAACCCGTTGGCCGTTCGGGGTGACCTAAGCCAGATCTCGCCATCTTAATAGATGATGCAAGGGCTGAAATAGCTTCATCTTGACCAAATATGACGTGTTTAAGATTTTTTTCTAAACTACGCAAATTATCTTTATCAGTTTGGTTAACCGTCTTTGCAGGAATACGGGCAATTTTAGCCACAATATTTTGCACATCAGTCACACCAATCATTTTTTTACGTTTTGATTTAGGCAAGATTCGTTGTGCAGCCCCTACTTCATCCAACACATCAATTGCCTTATCCGGTAAGAAACGGTCATTAATATGGCGCTCAGCTAATTCAGCAGCTTGTTCCAATGCAGCATGGGTATAACGTACATCATGATGTTTTTCTAAACCTGGTTTCAAGCCTTTTAAAATTTGAATAGTTTCTGCAACTGATGGCTCTGGTACATCAATTTTTTGGAAGCGTCTCGCTAGAGCCCGATCATGTTCAAAAACACCCCGGTATTCTTGGAAAGTGGTTGAACCAATACATTTTAAATCGCCACTTGCCAATAATGGTTTTAGCAAATTTGCCGCATCCATTGCACTATTTCCTGCTGAGCCAGCACCAATCAGAGTATGAATTTCATCAATAAACAAAATCGCATCAGGTTTATTGCTTATTTCTTTTAGCAATGCTTTTAAACGTTTTTCAAAATCACCACGATACTTAGTGCCTGCGACTAAAGCGCCCATATCAAGAGAATAAATAACTGCTGATGCAAGTACCTCAGGCACTTCTTGCATCACAATTCGTTTTGCTAAACCCTCAGCTAATGCTGTTTTTCCAACCCCGGCTTCACCAACAAACAAAGGATTATTTTTACGGCGACGACATAGGATTTGTAATGTACGTTCAACTTCATGAGCTCGACCAATCAAAGGATCAATCTTGCCTTTCTCAGCTAATTCATTCAGGTTTGCCGCATATAAGCCCAGTGGAGTTTTACTCACTTGCGAAGAAGAAGTTTCAACCGATTCAGCCTCTGACTCGCCTTCTATCGCATCATTTGCATCACTATGAGTAATCGCATTCACTACATCTAAACGCGTGATATCTTGTTTAAGCATTAGAAACACTGATTGAGATTGTTGCTCAGAGAAAATGGATACCAACACATTTGCACCGGTCACCTCTTTGCCATCTGAAGATTGAACATGCATTACAGCACGTTGTAAGACACGTTGAAAAGCCAGTGTAGGTTGAGTTTCACGCTCACTTTCTTCTAATAATGTATTGATATTATCAGATAAGAAATCACTTAACTCTTGTCTTAGGATAGGTATATTCGCATCACAGGATGTTAGTACTGCTAATGCCTGACCATTTTCCAATAAGGCGAGAAGAAGATGCTCTACGGTCAAAAATTCATGTGACCGCTTTCGTGCATAACTAAACGCTTGGCTCAACGTATGTTCGAGCTCTTTACTTAGCATCTTACTTCTCCTTTTATGAGCTTATTCTTCTTCCATAGTGCATTGTAGAGGATGACCATGTTGCTGAGCATAGCTATTTGCTTGCTCAACCTTAGCTTCTGCAATTTCATAGGTATACAGACCGCATGGCGCCTTACCTTCTCTATGAACTTGCATCATAGTCTTTGTCGCACTGTCATGTCCCATACTAAATAAATCTTGCAATACTTCAATCACAAAATCCATCGGCGTATAGTCATCATTCATCATCAGCACCCGATATTTAGGCGGGTGTTTGAGTTTAGGTTTTGAGGGTGCAACAGTTAATGCATTCTCCCCATGCCAGCCATGCTCGTGTTCATCACTCATTGTCTTGATTAACTCGCTTTAACTTCGTCTACCATTGTTTTCAAGTCGCCATTTTCAAACATTTCCATAATAATGTCACAACCACCCACTAGGTCGCCACCAATATATAATTGGGGGAATGTTGGCCAGTCAGCATAACGGTGTAAATTTGAACGTACTTCTGGCTCTGCCAGTATATCAATGTAAGCATATTCTGCACCACATTGAGATAGTGCTTGAGAAGCACGACTAGAAAAACCACATTGTGGAAATTCTGGTGAGCCTTTCATAAATAAAATAATATCATTTGATTCGATTGATTGTTTGATCGTATCCATTATGTCCATTGATAGTTCTACCTTAATTTTTAGATTTAGTTAACTAATACCCTAAATGGGGCGATTAGTTGAAATTTCAAGTTATACACTTAACTAAGTTGTAATAATCCTACTACTGCCTCTAATCCACAATAGTTTATCCCAGTATCAGCCTGTTGTTGTACTGTTGGTTTGGCATGATAAGCAATACTTAATCCGGCTTCTTTCATCATCAACAAGTCATTGGCACCATCCCCCATCGCAACAACTTGAGAGGGTGTGATGTTGAGCTTCTCACAATGTGATAGTAAGAAATCTGCTTTTGACTGCCCGCCACAAATATCGCCTACAACTTCACCTGTTAACTTTCCATTCTTTTCAGCCAGCACATTTGCCATGGTAAAGTCGATACCTAAGCGCTGTTTTAAACGTTGCGTAAAGAATGTAAAACCACCTGAAACTAAGGCTGTTTTAATTCCTTTTCTATTCAATGCTTTCATCATTAACTCTGCACCAGGATTGAGTTGCAAACGCTCGTTATAAACACGTTCTAATGCACTAACATCCAACCCCTTTAATAATGACACTCGCTGACGTAATGAAGTTTCAAAGTCGATTTCACCACGCATTGCCGATTCAGTAATGGCGGCAACCTGAGGTTTGACATTAATGAAGTCGGCAATTTCATCCACACATTCAATATTGATGAGAGTTGAATCCATATCTGTCACTAATAATTTAACGGTTGCGGGTTCAAAGACATCAGGTAGTACATTAATATCCAAATTATATAATGATTTAAGTGTCGTCACATCAGTGTCTGATACTGATGTGCATATAATTGTTGTATAAACTGAATTGTAGTTAAGCTTGCCCGTTATTTGTGCTGCAATTTTGTCTGCAATATCACGTGTCAGCGCCTGGCCTTGTAGTACTAGTGTTGTCATTTATCTACTCTAAAGTGAAATTTAAGTACATAGTTCAAATACAATATCGGCGAGACTAATTATTCAATCAGCTCGCCGATAAAGTGTTTATATCTCGCTATTGTTACTAGAACTGAGGCTTAATAGGCTCAGCATTATAACGCTCTAGACTCGCCATAATTTCTGCATGTGCTTCTTCACGTCCAACCCAACCTTCAAGCTTGACCCATTTGTTCTTTTCTAGATCTTTGTAATGCTCAAAGAAGTGAGATAACTGTGACAATAAACGTGGCGATAAATCATCAACATCTTTTACATCGTCATACATAGGATCATGTGGTACGGCGATAATTTTTGCGTCTTCACCAGATTCATCCGTCATTTTCAACATGCCTACTGGACGACATTGAACAACTGACCCACTGATTAGTGCGTAAGGGCTCACAACCAAAACATCAACCGGATCACCATCATCAGATAAAGTATGTGGAATATAACCATAGTTACATGGGTAAAACATCGCTGTGTTCATGAAACGGTCAACAAATAGTGCACCCGTTTCTTTATCTACTTCATACTTCACTGGATCAGAATGAGATGGGATTTCAATGATAACATTGATATCACTAGGAAGATTTTTGCCAGATCCAACGCGGTCAAGATTCATAGAGGAATGACTCCAAAGAATAAAAAGGAGTGATTATATAAGAAAGTACGCCTTAAACATATACGCATTGTTTTTCAATATATTCTATTGGCTCGATATTGATAGCGTGATGCTTCGTCCATATTACAGTTAGATAGTAATATTGGCACTACTTAATTAAGTTTATAGCAACCACCAATAACACCACTGAAAATAGTTGTTTAAGTACCTTAACCGGTAAAATTTTAGTTAACTTAGCGCCTAAAATAGAACATAAAATACTGGTGCTTATAATGCCCAAAAATGCCTGCCAATGAATTTGCCCCATCAACCATTGATTAGTAACATCATGATGCTGTCCAAAAAAAATAAAGCCCGTCACAGCAGCAACCGATATTGGAAAACCACAAGCCGCAGAAGTACCTATTGCTTTTTGCATCGTTTGTTTGGCCATCGTTAAATAAGGCACCACTAATGAGCCGCCACCGATACCCACTAATGCAGAAATAGCGCCCGCCAGAATTCCAAATAATGACAGTGACTGTTTATCTAACAGCTGAGTATTCACTGAAGGTAATTTTGGTATCCACATTTGAATAACGACACAAAATACATACACGGCAAAACATCGTTGTAATAAATTGCTTGATACTAATGAAGCAAAATAAGCCCCTGTAAACCCTCCCAAAACCAAGCCCGGTATCATCCATTTAAATAACTGCCAATTAATATGTTGATACTTATGGTGAGCGTAACTTGATGATAATGACGTTATTGTTATGGTCATTAACGATGTACCTATCGCTATGTGCATCAAATTCTGTTCCGGCATTGCTTGCCATGTGAAAACAGCCATAAGACTGGGCACTACAATTAAGCCGCCCCCTAAGCCCAGTAGACCAGAGAAGATTCCAGTAATAACGCCTATTAAGGCAAAAATTATCCACTCAATCATAAATAACCATTTTCACTCATTTTCACCTCTACTTTACAGCGCCCAACAATACAGGTATAAAAATGATTGCACTACAACTACATCAAAGTATTACAAAGTCACATCTGATAGTTAATTTAATAATTAGTGAGGTTTAGCCCATGTCATCGTTAAGTTACATCCCTGTTACACTTGGAGTTTTTGGTTTATTTTGCGCATTTATTGTATATGGAAAAATGAGATCTGCACCGGCAGGAACCGGCAAAGTGATTGAAATTGGTGATCAAATCCATCTCGGCGCTATGGTTTTCATGAAGGCAGAATATTATCGCCTCGCAATATTCTGTGTGGTATGTATCGCTGCGCTTGGTTTCTCAGATTTAGGTTGGAATACGGCTTTTGCCTTTTTCCTAGGGGCTATTTGTTCAGGTAGTGCAGGTTATATTGGTATGTATTCAGCTACTCAAGCGAATGTACGTACTGCCACAGCAGCCAAAGAAAAAGGTGCATCAGCTGCCTTAACGGTCGCTTTTTTCGGTGGGTCCATTATGGGTCTAACAGTTGCCTCTATGGGTCTACTTGGCTTAGGTGTTTTATACCTTGCCTTCGGGGGTGACCCACATACTGCTCATGTTCTTCATGGCTTTGGTATGGGCGCCTCTTCGGTTGCTCTATTTTCTCGTGTCGGTGGTGGTATCTTCACCAAAAGTGCCGATGTTGGTGCTGATTTAGTCGGTAAAATCGAAGCAGGTATTCCTGAGGATGATCCCCGTAATCCGGGTGTTATTGCCGATAATGTGGGTGATAATGTGGGCGATGTTGCCGGTATGGGCTCTGATATATTTGAATCTTACTGTGGTTCCATGATTGCCAGTATCGCTATTGCATCAACAATGAGTGTAGCTGCCGTAGCTACATTAGCTGATAAGCAACAAACACTGATGTTTATGCCATTAGCTTTAGCATCAATTGGTTTACTCTGCTCAATTGTAGGTATTTTTGCCGTTAAGTTCTTCTCGGCTAAAAGCCCTGAAGTTGCATTACGGATCGGCACAATGGGTGCTTCAGTAATATTTATTGCAGCAGCGTATTTTCTGATCACACAATTAGGCGGCACTGCTGATTTATGGGTTGCAGTATTAGTCGGTGCAGTCGGCGGCATTATCATCGGCCTAGTGACGGAATATTACACTGGCGGTGCACCTGTTAGGAAGCTCGCTAAAGATGGTGAAACAGGCCCTGCTACTGTTATTATCAGTGGCTTAGCACTAGGCATGCAATCTGTTGCTCTTCCAGTCATTACTATTGCTGCGATCATATTTGTCTCAAGCAACTATGCTGGCTTGTATGGCGTTGGTATTGCTGCTGTAGGTATGCTTGCGACTGTCGGTATTACTATGGCGATTGATGCCTATGGCCCTGTTGCTGATAATGCAGGTGGTATCGCTGAGATGGCTGAAATGGGTGCTAAAACCCGTGAAATCACTGACTCTCTTGATGAATTAGGTAATACAACCGCTGCTATTGGTAAGGGATTTGCTATTGGTGCTGCAGCATTGGCTGCATTAGCATTGATCAGTGCTTACATTGAAACGGTGAATGTCGAATCTATCAAGCAAGGTGGTGAAGCAATGCAACTCATCATCAATGATCCTATTGTATTGGTCGGTATGTTCCTCGGAGGTATTTTTCCATTCCTAGTCAGTGCTATGACTATGACTGCTGTAGGTGACGCGGCCTTCGAAATGATCCATGAAATTCGTCGTCAATTTAGAGAAATCCCTGGTTTATTAGAAGGCACAGCACAACCCGATAATGCTCGCTGTATTGATATTGCCACCAAAGCCGCTTTAAACAAGATGATCATGCCTGGCGTATTAGCCGTCGGTGCTCCGGTAGTGGTGGGTTTTGGCCTTGGACCTGAAGCATTAGGCGGCATGCTTGGTGGTGCATTAATTTGCTGTGTCATGATGGCCTTAATGATGGCTAATGCAGGTGGCGCATGGGACAACGCTAAAAAACACGTTGAAAAAGGTAATCTCGGTGGTAAAGGTTCAGATGTTCATACTGCTGTTGTTGTGGGTGACACCGTCGGTGATCCCCTAAAAGATACTTCTGGCCCTGCCATGAATATATTAATTAATGTAATGGCGATTGTAAGTTTAGTCATTGCACCACTTTTAGTCTAAGTTTCAGCTTCATCGAAACCATAAAAGGCCACGATAATCGTGGCCTTTTTATTTATACAATGATGTGCGCAGACAGAGTATAAATACGTGAATAGTTGTACACTAATCTTAATATTTCATCATTGAGTACCAATAGTTCTCTCGCCTTATTATCAATAGCGATTACTATTTCCTGCTTTAGCTTGATTATCTAATTACAGGGATTTATAGTCCTTATAGCTAAAGCATTAGAGAGAATTATTATTCCCCTTAACTACAAGATATAAGTTTATCTAAACTGGAAGAGGATCTAAAGCATGGGAAAGGTAACAAATATTACACAGCTTAAATTTTCTGTTGGCGAGCTAGTACATCATCGTCTTTTCGGCTATCGAGGTGTAATAGTAGATGTCGATAAAAATTTTCAAGCAACTGAAGAATGGTATCAAGCTGTTGCAAAGTCGCGCCCTCCCAAAAATAAGCCTTGGTACCATGTACTTGTGCATGAAAGTGATCAGGCAACCTATGTTGCTGAACAAAACTTGGAGACTGATGAGAAGTTGGAACCCATCAAGCATCCTATGATTGAACACTTCTTTTCCAGCTTCAAGCATGGCAAGTATAGGCGCATTGAATTAGATAGCTAGCCAAGAAACTCATAAAAAAAACTTGCCTCCTGACACAGCAGAGTTAGCAGTGAGGTGCTATTTTTTCAATAGCTTTTTTGGGGTATCCGAGCCCAAGCAAACAGCAAACACTTAACGCGACCATTAATGCCTTCGGCTGCCCAGACCTCCTGCGTTGATGTCCCTTCGCACATTGCTCTGGAAAGCAAAGCACAGTATCAAAATTACCTCAATCACACTACGGTAACAGAAAGCCTGTTTTAACATTAGTCTCCATTGTTCGCTTTATCACTCTAATACAAAATACAAAATACAAAAATGCGTTGCCTAAAGGTGACTAATCGACATCGCTTCGCTATCCATATCGATCAGCGAAGGTCTATGATGTTTGCACCTAATTATTGCGCTCAGAATAATCCATAATCAGGCTTATATAAAGAAAAATTGAGTGCTGCTGAATAATTACATATAACAAGTAACTAGGGTATCAATAATTAAAATTATCCCATCTCGCACCATTGAATTTAAGATAACTATGCTCTTTCTAATACCGGCAACGATGGCCACTTTCTTGGGCATGGTATATTTGTACTAACATAACATCATCTGTTTTCTTGGTATAAAATATATTTCCGCTGTTGCAGCTAGTCCCCCTTTTTATTCAACCGATAAAGAATAAACCCTACACTGCCACGAATTGCTTTGGCATCGGTATCATATAGAAATCTCAATCAATCCAAGGAATGTTTATCTATGTCATTTAGCTCTTTAGGCTTGTGTGATGAGCTATTAAAAACTGTTGCAGAACAAGGTTATACAACGCCATCACCGATACAAGCTGAAGCTATTCCGGCTGTGCTTTGTCAACGTGATGTTATGGCGGTAGCACACACTGGCACCGGCAAAACGGCTGGCTTTACGCTGCCTATGGTGCAGCTATTGTCTGGCGGCCTCAGTCCGCAGGCTCTACATGTGCGTGCCTTAGTGATTACGCCAACCCGTGAGCTTGCTGCTCAAGTTGCCGATAGCGTTCAAAACTACAGCCGTCATATCAATATTCGCTCTACCGCCGTATTTGGTGGTGTGAGGATTGAGCCGCAGATAGCCCAGCTGCAAGCGGGAGTGGATGTACTTATTGCTACGCCTGGACGGTTGATTGATCTTTATAATCAACAGGCGATTAACTTTGATCAGCTTGAGATATTGGTCTTGGATGAGGCTGATCGTATGTTGGATTTGGGGTTTATTGATGCTATACATCGCATTCAAAAGCTGTTGCCTAGCAAACGTCAGACTTTGATGTTTTCAGCGACGTTTTCTACAGAGATAAAGTCGCTTGCTAATGGCATGTTGAATAATCCGCGTTTAATTGAGGTGGCTGCCACGAACAGCACAGTCGATACGATTAAACAGATACTACATCCTGTTGATAAAGCGCGTAAGAGTGAGGTGCTGATTCACCTGATTCAGAAGAACAAGTGGCATCAGGTTTTGGTGTTTAGTCGCACTAAGAAAGGTGCCGATAGTTTGGTATTGCAGCTGAAAAATGCTGGCATTAGTGCCGACTCAATCCATGCGAACAGAACCCAGCATGCACGCACGCGTACCTTAGAGGGTTTTAGAAGCGGCAATATTGCAGTATTGGTCGCCACTGATATAGCTGCTCGGGGTATTGATATAAATCAACTGCCCTGCGTGGTTAATTTTGATCTTCCCTATGTACCAGAAGACTATGTGCATCGCATTGGTCGTACCGGCCGTGCTGGCAGTTCTGGTTTAGCGGTTTCATTGTTCAGTGAAGATGAGTCGAAGCAATTAGAGTCTATTGAACGTCTCATTGGCCGACAGTTTGAGGGTGATATTATCGCCGGCTTTGCACCCAGTGAAAGGATCAAAGCTGGCTCAACGAATGATGAGGAGGAGTATGGTAATTTTGAGGCAGATCCTAAACCCCAGCGTCGGGGTCAATCTCAGAAACGTAGAAGTCGTGGCGCTAACTCACCTAATCGAAATCGAACACCAAGATAAAAAATAGCGATGTTATGGAGTTTAAAATTAAGAGTGTAAGTGGTGGGTTTTTACTAAAGCTAGATAACATCGTAGCTTTAGGGTTTGGACTGACGGGCCATCGCAGTAATTGGCTAGCCCGCCTCGCTTAACTCCCTATACCGTTGTTATCGGCTTTCTTTGATTTCTTCGCTGCTTTCTTTTCCTTGGCGGTTAAAAGCGGTTTCTTTTTAACATTCTTTTTATTATCTTGTCCTTTACTCATTTTATTTACCTATAGTTATAAGTGAATTAACCTAAAGTCAGTTTGAGCCAACTCGAGGACAGTTCCAGATACCGACATCAATACTATCTGTGATGTTGATACATAAAATGTCAGTATGGCCCTAATGAACAAGAACTGAAAGTGCTTATTGTAATTAACATTAAAAGCACTTAATCCCTTGTTGCTGCCGGACTGATGTAAACTGTCACCTTTATTAAAAGAACGGCCAATTCACACAAGGCACTAAGCTAATTTTATTAGTTTGTACTTTGTGATTTCACCTTCCTGAAGCCTAGCTTTTTGATTCTTTCTACTTAATTGTAATTGATATGCACACCCACTCTGAACTTACATACCAATATATCTGGCGACTTGCTTGGCCGATGATTCTTGCCAATGTTTCAATCCCATTACTGGGTATGGTTGATACGGCTGTAGTGGGACATTTAGATTCGCCTGATTACCTTGGTGCTGTGGCATTGGGCGGGCTGGTGTTTAGCTTTTTATTTTGGGGCTTTGGCTTTCTAAGAATGGCAACCACCGGCTTGACAGCACAAGCTCAAGGCCATAATGATAATGTCATTTTACAGCAGGGGTTGTTATTAGCACTACTAATAGCAACGGCACTTTTACTGCTTCAAGGGCCTATTTTGGATATTGCCTTTCATATTCTTGATAGTAGCCCTAATATTATCCATCATGCTAAAACCTATGTAGACATTAGAATTTGGAGTGCGCCTGCTATTTTGATGAACTATGTCATTCTTGGTTGGTTGATTGGTAAGTCTAAAACTAAAGCTGCATTAGTGTTAGTGCTTATTGTAAATATAAGCAATATTATACTCGACCTATTACTTGTTAATGTTGTAGGATTAACAGTTGATGGCGTGGCATTAGCCTCCGTTATTGCAGAGTTTATCGGCGTAATCGCTGCCTTTATTTTATTAGCTAAAGGCGGTATCTCCTTAACAAAAATAGTTATGCCAATATCAAGCCTCACACGCTTATTTAATAAAGATTGGTTAAGCTTAAATGCTAATATTTTCATTCGTACTTTCTGTTTGATTTTGAGTTTTGCCTTTTTTACTTATCAAGGTGCTAAACAAGGCGATATTATTCTCGCTGCTAATGCGATACTTCTTCATTTTATTACCTTGATGGCCTTTGTACTCGATGGTTTCGCCAATGCTACTGAAGTTATTACAGGTAAAGCAGTTGGCAATAAAGATACGGTTTATTTGAAACGTGGCTTATGGTTATCAGGCTTTTTGTCTTTCATTGTTGCCCTAATGTTTAGTGCTGTATATTTTTTATTTGGCTCAACTATAATCAGTCTATTAACCAATATTGATGAGGTATCTATTGTTGCTAATCAATATCTAAAATGGCTCATTATCGCACCTCTTATAGCGGTTTGGTCCTATTTGTTTGATGGTTTATACATTGGTGCAACACGCAGCCGTGAAATGCGTAATACCATGCTGTTTGCTACATTATGCTGTTATTTTCCAGCTTGGTATTTATTACAAGGTTTTGCTAATCATGGTTTGTGGCTATCACTTGTTATTTTTCTAGCGGCTCGCGGCTTAGCACAATTAATTTATTTACCTCAGATCTTAAAGCCAAAAACATAGGTAATCATAAACATATCTTCTTTCCCCTTTTCCTAAATCTAAAGACCTATCTGTGACAGCTTAATTTTAGTTGATTTTATAAATAAGAATCATTACCATTAAATTTATTAAGTATAACTTTAACGATCAGGATCATAAGCATGTTCAAAAAAACACTTATTTCTCTACTTCTATTAGGTATGGCTACGCCTGCTTTTTCTGCTGAGGTAAACCTATATTCAGCTCGTAAAGAAAATTTAATCAAACCATTATTAGATCGCTTTACGGAAGAGTCTGGTATTTCAGTTAACTTAATCACTGCAAAAGCAGATACTCTGCTTAAACGGTTGCAAATAGAAGGTAAAAACTCCCCTGCCGATATTCTTATTACAACTGATGCTAGCCGTTTACACAGGGCAAAAAAATCTGGTCTAACACAACGTATAGATTCAGTTATACTAACCAAATCTGTTCCTAATTCATTCCGTGATAGCGATGAACACTGGGTTGGCCTATCATTACGTGCACGCCCAATCATGTATGTTAAAAGCAAAGTAAAACCAGAAGAGTTATCAAGCTATGAAGAGCTTGCAAATGAAAAATGGAAAGGACGAATTTGTATCCGTTCTTCTAATAACATTTATAACCAATCATTAGTTTCATCAATGATTGCTAACAATGGCGCTGCAGCTACTGAAACATGGGCTAAAAGTTTAGTGGGTAATTTTGCTCGGTCACCAAAGGGTGGTGACCGAGACCAAATTAAAGCAGCTGCTGCTGGTCAATGTGATATCGCAATTGCCAACACTTATTATCTAGCAGGTATGATTAATTCAAAAGATGAATCACAAAAAGAAGCTGCTTCTAAAGTCGCAGTATTTTGGCCAAACCAAGCTGATCGAGGTGCTCATGTCAATATTAGTGGTGCAGCAGTTTTAGCTGCAGCAAAAAATAAAGAAAATGCCATTAAATTACTAGAGTTTTTAGTAAGCGATGAAGCTCAAGAGTGGTATGCAGCAAAAAATGGTGAATATCCGGTTCGTAGTGGCATTGCCGCCAGTGATACGTTAAGATCATTGGGTGAATTCAAGAAAGATAATCTCCAACTTGATAAATTAGGTATATTAAACCCAGAAGCAGTGCGCCTTATGGATAGAGCTGGTTGGAAATAATAACGTAGGTATGATAGCTTTTTGCAACAACATTTTTCTTTAGATACAAGTATTGTCCTGATCGCACTGACCTTAAGTGTGCCGGTAATCGTTATTGTCGGCTTTCTTTTTGTACCTGCCACAGAAGTATGGCATCACCTAGCTGACACCGTCTTAGTTGACTATATCAGCAACTCACTATTACTCATGATCGGCGTAGCCATAGGCACTTTTATACTCGGCGTTACCAGCGCTTGGTTAACTGCTATGTGTAATTTCCCTGGTCGTAAAATATTCGAATGGGCTTTGCTTCTTCCTTTGGCAATGCCTGCCTATATTATTGCTTACACTTATACTGGCATGCTGGATTACGCAGGCCCCGTTCAAACGGCAATTAGAGCCGTCACTAACTGGGGCTACGGCGATTATTGGTTTCCTGAAATTCGCTCTTTAGAGGGTGCAGCGCTGATGCTATCCTTGGTCCTCTACCCCTACGTCTATTTATTAACAAGAGCTGCATTTTTGAACCAATCATTATGCGTATTAGATGTAAGTCGGACATTGGGTAACAACACATGGCAAACATTTTTAAGGGTTGCCTTACCATTAGCACGTCCAGCAATCGCTGCTGGTTTAACACTCGCTTTAATGGAGACCTTAGCTGACTTTGGTACAGTGGAGTACTTCGGTGTTCAAACATTTACCACCGGAATTTTTCGAACCTGGTTTGGGCTTGATGATGTCGCCGCCGCTGCTCAGCTAGCCGGCATACTTTTATTATTTGTTATTACATTAATCATTATCGAACGCTATCAACGTAGACAAGCTCGTTATCATCATACCTCACAGCGTCATCAGGCATTAAAACGGATTAAGCTACATGGAGCCAACCGTTTTGCAGCATTTTCTTTTTGTTTCACATTATTATCACTCGGCTTCCTCTTGCCAGTGAGTCAACTAATCACATGGTTATTCACAGCGAGTGAAGAGTTATTTGATAATCGTTACTTTTCGCTTGTTCAGCACAGCCTAACACTTGCAGCCATCACAGCGTTCCTAGCATTAGTCATCGCGGTGCTATTAAGCTATGGCAGAAGAATCAGCCCTAATAAAGTAACCAAAATAGCTGTAGGCATTGCCGGTATGGGCTATGCAATCCCTGGTGCTGTCATTGCTATTGGTGTAATGATTCCATTTTCAACTTTTGATAATTGGCTCGATAGTTTTCTAGTCGCACAGTTTGGCGTGTCATCAGGTTTAGTCTTAGGTGGTACTATTTTTACTCTAATTTTCGCTTATTTAGTTCGATTTTTGGCTATGTCACTACAGACTGTTGATACTGGGTTGCTCCGCATTAAAACCTCTATGGATGAGGCAGCACAATCTATGGGATTAACGCCATTACAAACGGTTAAACGAGTGCATATTCCGATGCTAACTGGCAGCTTATTCACTGCTTTATTGCTCGTTTTTGTTGATGTTTTAAAAGAACTACCAGCTACATTAATATTAAGACCATTTAACTTCAATACACTGGCTGTAAGAGCCTATGAACTAGCATCAGACGAACGTTTAGCCGATGCTGCTCCGGCTGCTTTAACTATTGTGGCTATAGGCATCATACCCGTTATTTTATTAAGCTATTCCATTACGAGGTCACGCCATGAGCACAAAGCTTAATGTAAATCAAATAAGCATTAACTACCGTGAAAAAACAGCAGTTGAAGGTGTTAGCTTTACGCTAGAAGCTGGCCGTATTGGATGCTTACTCGGCCCGAGTGGTTGTGGAAAAACGACCATATTACGTGCGATATCTGGCTTTGAGCCCGTAAGAAAAGGTAACATTGTATTAGGTGACCGTTCAGTATCTGATTCAAACTTCACCATGCCTTCTCAAGAACGTCGTGTAGGTATGGTATTTCAAGACTTTGCTCTATACCCTCATTTGACCGTTGAAAAAAATGTTCAATTCGGCCTTAATAAATGGTCAAAGCACGATAGAAAAGAGCGTGCCGCATCATTATTAAAATTAGTAAAACTAGAAGACTTTAGTCAGCGTTACCCACATGAGTTGTCAGGAGGCCAACAGCAACGAGTCGCCTTAATCAGAGCAATGGCACCAAAACCCGATATTTTGCTAATGGACGAACCCTTTTCTAGTATGGATACTGAGCTTCGCCATACTCTAGCAGCAGAAGTCCGGAGTATTCTAAAGCAAGAAAATATAACTACTCTCTTAGTCACTCATGACCAGTCTGAAGCCTTTGCAATGGCTGATGATATTGGGGTAATGGAAAATAGTCGCTTAGTACAATGGGGCAGTGCAAAAGAACTATACTTTGAGCCAAAAAACCCTTTTGTTGCTAAGTTCATCGGTAAGAGCACTCTTTTAAAGGCATCGTATAAAGGCAATGGAATGGTAGAATCACCACTGGGTTTGACAAAAGTAAAGTACATGACACCGATCACTCCTATTTCCTTAATGCAGGTTCGGCCACAAGATGTTGTTATCAGCCTTGATAGCGATATTAAAGCAACAATCACTAGTGCTCTTTACTTAGGTCATGAATATTTATACACACTCAAACTCACAGATGATCAGACATTATTATGTGTAGCTTCGAGTAATAGTAATTACAAAGAAAACGATCAAGTAGGAATTAAACTAATATCTTCTAATTTAATCTCTTATGGTGTTTGATTGGCTTAATAATCGTTCACCACACTGTTTGTCTTAAATAGTTATCATTATTCGCTATCATTACTTAATGATAATGGTTATCATTAATAGTTATTAATAATTATTTTACAGAATGAGGCACCATGAAAACTTTACCAATCTTACTCTCCTGCTTGCTTTTTACTAGCTTATCAAGCCATGCTAGCGGCACTTTAAGTATTGACGAAGCAAAGAAAATTAAAATTGTTCGTGATGTTAATGAGCAAGAAAAGCAACAAGTTTCAGTTATTGCCGGGTTATTAGCTGATTACGAAATTGAAGCTAAAAAACTGGTGTCTAGTCTAGATAATAAGTCACTCACGCTAAAGGATGTAAATAATGGTACTGATAAACTTATCGACTTATCAGAGCTTATATTAGTAACAGCTCGGTTTCGCTTACCGCAATGTGATGCCTATCTTAGTCAATCAATGACATTAAAAGATAAGATAAGCACAATTAGTCATGAACAATTAGAAACAGATTACCATTTAGATGGTGCCCTGCCCTCTGCTCCACCAGAGTGTTATCACACTAAAGATATGTTTGTTCACCCCGCGACTGTTCTTGTATTGACTAGAGACGACCCAACATTATCACAAAAGACTCGCGATACCATCAATGCTGAAATTACTGAGGTACTCGCACATACAGCAATTGTTCGAGAACTAATTATTCACTAATTTTAAAATAAAAAAGCCTCTTTCTTAAGAGGCTTTTTTATAGTCAATTTTTCTTAACTACGGCTAGTTAACGATACTTATTTAATTTAGCGCTTCATTTACATTAATCATCCTATAAGCATAGCTTGGACAAGCTCTAATTTAGAATTAAACCTTCACTTATGCTAAAGCAATATTCTAACTACACTTCACAACTAACAACAACTCAAATACATTATTGTTACATGGCAAATAAAACTTACGCAGTGACTATAGCCACACGAACAGCATCTAAACTTAATTGAGCATCATTTAAGTATTCAGCTAATAACTCCTGAGATTGTGAAATATAGTCAATTTCTTCTTGTCGAATATTCGAATTTATTTTTGCTAACGCTGTTAAACGATCTTGCTCTGGTTGCAACGACTGATGCATTGTTGTAACTGCCTGCGATACAATCTCTGCTTGTTGTTTGGCAGCAAGTTTATTGGCTTCAGCAATCAAAGTATCAATCTTTGGTTTGGCATGACGAATCAGTTCTTGTGCCGTCGCTTTCGGTATGCGGCCCGCAATTGAATTAAACGTCTTTTCATCCAGCTGTTGGTGGAAGTTACGTCCATTTTCGTCGCTGACAATTCGTAAATAAGAATGGTTTAGATAACGCCCTAATTGCAATGATTTGGGTGCTGGACACTTAATCGTAAATATCGCTTCAAGTAATAATGTTCCTGCAGCAAAGTCATCTGACTCTAAAGTACAAAAAGCACTATTACCAAAGTCACTATTAATAGTCATATCCAGACTACCTAATACCATTGGGTGTTCCCAACTCAAAAAAGCCATATCTTCACGTACTAAGGCTCGATGACGTTGATAGGTCGCTGTCACACCATCTTCAGGTAATCCTGGAAATTGATGCTCAAGCATATGATTGCCAGGCTCTAAGATAATGCTATCAGCACTGTGCATCTGTTGCTCAACACCATATTCATCAAATATTTTATCCATGAACTCGGCAAGTTCTAATGACAGGCCTGCTTGTTCTAAATCAGCCACTAATTCATTGGCAACAGGTAAGTTGCACGAATTCAACTCTAATAAACGATCCCGCCCTTGCTGTAACACCTCAATTGTTTCAGTAGTCAGCTTACTCGTACGTTCGATTAAAGCATCAATAGCAGCCTGTTTGCTTGCATTCTTCAAGCACTGATGCAATTCCTCCTTAACCGTTTGATAAATCGTACCACCGGCAGGAAAGACCTGTTGAAAGGCGTTAATACCTTTATCGTACCAGTCCAATAGCACCGCTTGAGCACTATTTTCATAATAAGGCACATGCAGCTGTACATTATGGTTTTGACCAATACGATCTAGTCGTCCAATACGTTGTTCCAATAAGTCTGGGTTCAGAGGTAAATCAAATAACACTAGATTATGAGAAAATTGGAAGTTACGTCCTTCACTACCAATTTCAGAACAGATAAGTACTTGAGCGCCCTCTTCTTCATCAGCAAAATAAGCCGCAGCACGATCACGATTCACTAAACTTAAGCCTTCATGAAAAACGGAACTGCGTGAGCCATGTTTTGTACGTATATAGTGTTCTAATGATAATGCTGTGTCCGCTTGGGCACAGATAACTAAGACTTTGTGCTGCTTATTATCAGTTAAAAACTCAGCGAGCCAAATGACGCGAGGATCAGACTCTAACCAATCATCACCTATGCAGCTTTCAGCTTGTAATAAACCTAATGCATCTTGTGTTGCAATATTACTGGTATAGCTTTCTGGCGCCGCTAAAGCATGGCGATGTAACTGACGTTCGGGGAAGCCTGTTACAGCATCGCGTGTATTTCTAAATAAAATACGGCCGGTGCCATGTTGATCTAATAAGGCATTAATGGCTATGTCCCGGTCTGCTTCAAACTCAGCTGATTCTTGTAGCGTTGAATACGCAGCTTTGCCTAAGTATTGTTCAATTTCAGACTGTAAGTTAGCTACGTTTTTCTGTGCATCATCAGCGATGAGCTGTGTCACTAATGCACTAATAGGTTGGTAACTGCTTTCTTGTTCACGGAATTTAGCTAAATCAAAATAACGATCAGGATCAAGCAATCGTAAACGAGCAAAGTGGCTTTCAACACCTAACTGTTCTGGCGTTGCGGTTAATAATAATAAACCAGACACTTCACGGGCTAAACCATCAATACATTGGTATTCGGCACTTTCTTGCTCTTCATTCCAACGTAAATGATGTGCCTCATCGACAATCATCAAATCCCAAGATGTATTGAGTGCATCATCATAAATAGCAGGATTGGACGTTAACATCGATAAACTACAGAGCATTAACTGACCACTTTCAAATGGGTTCAATTCGCCTGCTTCAATTAAGCCCTCATGGCGGTCTTCATCCATAATGGTAAATTGCAAATTAAAACGGCGTAGCATCTCAACAAGCCATTGATGAACTAAGCTATCAGGTACGACAATTAATACACGTTGTGCACGACCAGTAATAAGCTGTTGATGAATTATTAAGCCTGCTTCAATGGTTTTACCCAAGCCTACTTCATCAGCCAGCAATACACGAGGCGCATGCCGTTGTGCTACTTGATGAGCAATATAAAGTTGATGTGGCAATAACTGAACCCGGGGGCCCATCAAACCAAATACCGACGATGACTGCAGACGATGTTGATGTGCTAACGCTTGAGTGCGTAATTGAAATTGGCTATTTTTATCTACTTGACCTGCAAACAAGCGATCTTGTGGTTGGCTAAATTGAACAAAGCTATTAAGATCCATTTCATGAATACTAATTTCATTACCTTCGTCATCATCACCTTGATAAATCAAACAGTCATTTAAGTCATGACGAGCGGTAATGACAAAGTTGATATCTTCATCT
>Ga0105350_10000246_pt1 | contig 37128 bp, 34 predicted proteins | sample EN1Hudsemesocosm_FD_83506 | JGI IMG/M metagenome (GOLD analysis project Ga0105350, IMG submission 83506) | Methane-oxidizing microbial communities from mesocosms in the Hudson Canyon - EN1E Hudson Canyon | ecosystem: Environmental > Aquatic > Marine > Cold seeps | place: Hudson Canyon... | reverse complement strand
GCTCATGGAGAAGTAGTAGTAGTCAACGATAAATTTGGTATTCGATTAACTGATGTTATTAGTCAACTGGAAAGAATCAAAAAGCTTAGATAGACAAAAAGCTTATAAAACATGGGCTTGGATAGCTCTTTGCTCATGTTTATGTGTCTCCTTTAAGGCCAATTCGGCGCCTCAAAGCCTGTCCAACCCCACATCTATAGTGTCAATTTTCCTCTCTTTGTTATTGGTTATTGGTGTTGTTTTTATGCTGGCGTTCCTAATGCGACGGTTTAACGTCACTCAGTCTGGCACTTCAAATCTAAAAGTGGTGGCTTCAATGATGGCTGGGGCCAAAGAACGAGTTATGGTGATTGAAGTTGCTGGTGAGCAGCATTTATTAGGTATAACCGCGCACAATATTAATCACCTAGCGACCTTATCTACTCCTATAGATACTTCGACTGGATCCTCAGGCAACGAAAAGTTCAAAGACAAGTTATCGTTATTTATGGCAGGTAAAATAAATCCTGCAATGGCACAAAATAGTAAAACCACAAAAACTCAACGAGAAGAATCATGAAAAAACTATCTTGGGGTCTTTGTTTGATATTGTTGTTAGGCTTTGTCAGTGGACATGTTTTGGCCGAACCAGGGATCCCAGCGTTAACACTCACGGATAATCCTGACGGTAGTCAAGAATATACGATGACATTACAAGTAGTTGCTATCATGACTGCGCTCAGCTTGCTGCCAGCATTTGTGATGATGATGACCTCTTTCACTCGAATCATTATTGTTTTATCAATATTACGCCAAGCCATTGGTTTGCAACAATCACCCTCTAACCAAATATTAATTGGTGTCAGTTTATTTTTGTCGATGTTCATCATGGCCCCGGTGTTTGAAAAGATGAACGAAACGGCGTTACAACCTTACTTAAACGAAGAAATTACTTCTCTTCAGGCCTATGAAATAGGTAAGGAGCCTTTACGCGCTTTTATGTTGTCGCAAACTCGGGTTAAAGACTTGGAGACCTTTGTGCAGATTGGCGGTATGGACGGGCAATTTCAAGATCCGGTTGACGTGCCTATGAACGTTTTGATCCCCGCCTTTGTGACTAGCGAACTGAAAACTGCGTTCCAAATTGGTTTTATGTTGTTTATCCCGTTCCTAATTTTAGATTTAGTGGTTGCCTCTATATTAATGGCGATGGGCATGATGATGTTGTCACCGATGATCGTGTCATTACCCTTTAAGTTGATGTTGTTTGTATTGGTAGATGGTTGGAACTTGGTCTTTGGCACCTTAGCCAACAGTTTTGGGATGGGGTGACGAATGTTACATAATCAAAAAATCATTAAGGTGCATCCATGAGCCCAGAAGTCTTTGTTGAAATACTCAAAGAAGCATTACAAATGGTTATTTTGTTGGTGTCAGCCATTATCTTACCAAGCTTGTTTGTAGGGTTAATAGTGGCTGTGTTTCAAGCAGCAACATCCATAAATGAACAAACCATGAGTTTTCTACCACGCTTAATTGTCACTTTATTGGCACTGAGTTGGGGAGGACATTGGTTGGTTCAAAAGCTGATGGATTTCTTTTTTACTATGGTAGAACGCATTCCTGAGGTAGTGGGGTAGTTGTGTTCGCTTTTTCAGGTGTTAGGGTAAAATCTTGGATATAGCCACAACAACCGTTATGCAGTATTTGGCAGATTTATTGTTGCCTTTTATGCGTATCTCTGGATTGTTCGCATCTATGGTTGGCTTAAGCGCAAAGAGTGTGCCGCCCACTACAAGGGCCTTACTCACGTTATTTTTAACCCTTATCATTATGCCTGTGATACCGCCTGTCCCCATCCCAGCTACAGATGTCTTTTCTGTAGGTACTTTTATGTTAGTGATACAGCAATTAATTATCGGTATTGCATTGGGTTTTTTATCAAATATGGTGCTCAATACTTTTGTGTTAGCAGGGCAAATAGTGGCATTGCAAACAGGTTTGGGCTTTGCGTCGATAGTCGATCCGGTAAACGGTATTAGTGTGCCAGCTGTGGGGCAGTTTTATCTTATTTTGGCAACCTTACTATTTTGGGCCTTAGATGGACATTTATCGATGATCCGTATGGTGGTAATGAGTTTTGAGGCTTTTCCTATTGGTGTTGCATGGTTTGCTCCAGAACAATTCAGAGATATTGCTCATTGGGCAGGTTGGATGTTTATTTCAGCGGTAACGATATCTTTAGCACCGATAGTGTCATTACTGATTGTTAATTTAGCGTTTGGGGTAATGACCAAAGCAGCCCCACAATTGAATATTTTTAGTATAGGTTTTGCAATAGCACAAATTATGGGCCTACTGATAATTTGGTTAACCTTAGACAACGTAACCCATCACTTTGAAGTGATGTGGGAGCGGGCACAAAACATGATGTGTCAGCTAGTGTTAGTTTGTCCTTAAATATACGGAGGTAAATCATGTCTGATGCAAACGAAAAAACAGAAGAACCCACCTCCAAAAAGATTGAGGACTCCCGTAAAAAGGGACAAATAGCCAGATCTAAAGAGTTGTCTACGGCTTTAGTGTTAATCGCAAGTGGGGTTAGTTTCCTGGTTATTGGTTCTCAAATAGCCAGCGCTATATTTGAAGTGACTCAGCGAACATTCACACTGTCCCGTGATGAATCCTACGATTTCACCCACATGTTTCAGGCATGGGAGTTTGCCATTGATACCATTAGTATGCCTGTTTTGTTATATATGCTGATTGTGACAGTTGCTGGTATCTACGGAAATATCGCCTTAGGTGGTTACAATTTTACTTGGGATGGAGCCGCGCCTAAAGCTCAAAAAATAAGCCCTATCGCTGGCTTTAAACGTATGTTTGGTATGAATAGCGTAGTGGAATTGTTCAAGGCGATCGCTAAATTTGTGGTGGTGGCGTTGATGGCATATGTAGCGCTTATTGTTTTTAAAGATGAAGCATTACATTTGGACTTAGAGTTGTATCCACAGAATCTGTTTCACGCCATGGATTTAATTGCATGGGGCTTTTTGATTATGTGTTGTGCATTAATTCCAATAGCTGTTTTTGATGTGCCTTACCAGAGTTACAAACACAACAAAGAAATGAAAATGTCTATGCAGGAAGTCAAAGACGAGCGTAAAAACGCAGATGGCGATCCCCAAGTAAAGAGTAGAATTCGTAAGTTACAATATCAAGCTGCTGCTAATCGTATGATGCAAGAAGTGCCGAATGCTGACGTGATAGTAACCAACCCTACGCACTTTTCTGTGGCATTAAAGTATGACCAGTTTGGTACCCGAGCGCCTACTCTAGTGGCTAAAGGTGTGGATGAAATGGCCATGCATATTCGTACTATTGGCAATGCACATGAAGTGCCTATTGTCGCCTCTCCTATGCTGGCTAGAGCGATTTATTACTCCACTGAAGCCGACCACGAAATTCCTGAAAAGCTGTTTATGGCCGTGGCCCAAGTACTGGCTTATGTTTATCAATTAAAAGCCTTTAAACAAGGTAAAGGTAAACGTCCTAAACCATTAAATCGTAACCTTCCAATCCCGCCAGAGCTTAGACGTTAAGTATTAACTGGTTTTGTACTGCAGCCTACATTGATGTTTAACCGTTGTGACGCCTTGCCTAATGAGTGGTTGTTAGTAAAAAGAATCCTCCTATTAATAGACTTGGCGCACTAGTTGCTTTTACACCTACTAAGGTTTACAAAATCAACAAAGCGTCAATATTTCGTTTATGCAATTAGCATCTTATTTCGGTCGGTTTGATAAAAACCAATTCAAGTCAGTATCATCTGGTTTAGGCGCGCCAATAGTCTTGTTAGCAATAATGGGCATGGTGATTTTACCTATGCCGGCATTTTTGTTGGATATCCTTTTCAGCTTTAATATTGCTCTTTCTCTTGTCGTTATTCTGGTGTCTGTTTTTACTAAAAAACCAGTCGATTTTGGCATTTTCCCCTTGGTGTTGCTCATCGCGACAGTATTACGACTTGCTTTGAACGTAGCATCTACAAGGATAGTACTACTTGAAGGTCACGAAGGCGGAGATGCTGCAGGTAAAGTGATACAAGCCTTTGGAGAAGTGGTAATTGGCGGCAACTATGCGGTAGGTATAGTGGTTTTTGCCATATTACTTATTATTAACTTCAAAGTGGTTACCGCTGGTGCAGGACGAATTTCAGAAGTAAGTGCTCGGTTTACCTTGGATGCAATGCCAGGTAAACAAATGGCTATAGACGCAGATTTAAATGCAGGTTTTATTGATTCTGATGAAGCCCGTAAACGCCGTTTTGAAATCACCAGTGAAGCGGACTTCTATGGATCAATGGACGGTGCGTCAAAATTTGTGAAAGGCGACGCTATTGCCGGGTTATTTATTATGTTGATTAATATTGTCGGTGGTTTGTTTATTGGCATGATTCAACATGATTTGGCTTTTGGTGATGCCATTGAAATATATACTTTATTGACCATTGGTGATGGTTTAGTGGCGCAAATTCCTTCTTTATTACTGTCGGTGGCGACCGCCATAATTGTTACTAGAGAAAATGACTCACAAGAAATGGGCAGTGAATTAACCAAACAATTGGGTAATCAGCGAGCGCTTTATATTACATCCGGTATTTTGTTTGTAATGGGGATTGTTCCTGGTATGCCGCATATTGCCTTTTTGGGGTTTAGTGCGGTTGTTGGCGGATATGCATTCTACAGTCATTGGCGTGCAGAAAAAATTGCCAATGAGCCAGAAGTGGTTAAGTCTTTACCTGAACAGAATCAACAACCACTGGAAATAAAAGAGCTTGGTTGGGATGACGTTCAGCACGTTGACACCATAGGTTTGGAAGTAGGCTACAGGTTGATCCCATTGGTCGACAAAGCCCAAGGTGGCGAATTGCTTACTCGTATAAAAGGCGTACGAAAAAAATTATCTCAAGAGCTTGGTTTCTTGATCCCTCCGGTACATATTCGCGACAACCTAGATTTGAGTCCTAATAACTACACTATTGCGATGTTAGGTGTCACCGTTGGTGAGGCTGAATTGAGTCATGATGATGAGTTGGCGATTAACCCTGGACAAGTGTTTGGCAAATTGGAAGGTAGGATAACTAAAGACCCTGCTTTTGGACTTGACGCGGTATGGATAAAAGCCAATCAAAGAGAACATGCCCAAACCCTTGGTTATACAGTGGTGGATGCAGCGACTGTGGTGGCGACACATTTAAGTCAATTGTTAACCAACAATGCCTACCAATTGTTAGGTCATGAAGAAGTGCAACAACTATTAGATTTGTTAGCAAAAAACAGCCCCAAACTTGTTGAAGGTTTAGTTCCAGATATTTTGCCTTTGAGTACTGTGGTTAAGGTCTTGCAAACCATGCTATATGAAGGTGTACCAATAAGAGATATGCGCAGCATAGTACAGACGTTATGCGAGTTTGGTCCTAAGAGCCAAGATCCTGACGTTTTAGTGTCTGCGGTCCGTATCGCCCTCAAACGCCTAATAGTGCAGGAAATAAACGGTGGCTTGGCCGAAATCCCTGTTATTACCTTAGCTCCAGAGTTGGAACAGATGTTGCACCAGTCTCTGCAAGCGGGTGGCGCAGATGGCGCTGGAATTGAACCTGGTTTAGCTGAGCGGTTACAAGGTTCCTTGAATGAAGCTGCTCAACAACAAGAATTAGCTGGTGAACCTGCAGTTTTATTGACCTCAGGTATGTTAAGGCCAGTGTTAGCGAAATTTTTAAAACACTCGGTGAGTGGTTTACATGTGTTGTCTTATCAGGAAATTCCTGATGATAAACAAATCAAAATTGTCAGTGCCGTTGGTCAATAATCTGACGGGATGTTCGGACCTAGTGTAGGTACTTAAGAGGTATATATGAAAATCAGACGTTTTTATGGCAAAGACATGCGTGAAGCACTCAAACAAGTAAAAGACGAGTTGGGTGGTGACGCGGTTATCATGTCAAACAAAAAACATGCTGACGGTATTGAGATCGTGGCCGCCTATGACAAAGAACCCGACGCCGAGCTAATGCCTAATAAAGCACAACCCAAAGTTCAAACAAGCCCGACTAAAAAAACACCCACTTTAAGTGAGATTATTGGTGACACTGGGCCCGATAGTTTAAAAGCATTATTAGAAAAACAATCTCAGACTAACTCTCCCGCGCAAATAAAAGATGTAAAGCCGACAGCTGAAGCGCAGCCGCAAGTGTATTCAAATGCGCCAAATACAGTTGAGCAAAATAACCAGCAACAAAATGCCCTTAAAGAAATGCGTCAAGAGTTATCCTCCTTACGACACATTTTACAATTTCAGGTTTCAGGGTTAATAGAACAAGAGAAACATCGTAAACATCCATTGCATGGATATTTATTGCAAAGGTTGCAGCAAATGGGGATTTCAGATGCCTTAGCGGAAGAAGTGGTGTCATATGCGCCAGAAGAAGCTGATGAAAGGCAGTCTTGGTTGTTCCTTCTTAAACTTTTGGCTAATAGATTACAAACCAAACATGATGATATCTTATCGCAGCCCGGTGTGGTGGCGTTAATGGGGCCGACAGGCACAGGTAAAACTACCACAATAGCCAAACTTGCTGCTCAGGCGGCACAAAAATTTGGTGTCGATCAAGTCGCTATTATTACCTTGGATAATTATCGTATAGGCGCATACGAACAGATCTCTACATATGGAAAGATCATTGGATGTAGTGTTAAAAAAGCACAAAATTCGAACGAACTATCAGATTTACTTTACCAATTTAGAAATAAACGTTTAGTTTTAGTAGATACAGCTGGTTTTAGTCAAAAAGATGCTAGACTAATCAAACAGTTAGATACTATGAAGCAGAATTCATGTACTAACATTAGAAATTATTTAGTGATGCAGGCTAACTGTCAGTACCGCGTCATGCAACAAACTGTAAATGAATATCGACAGATTTCTTTACATGGGTGTATATTGACTAAATTAGATGAGTGTTACAGCTTAGGAGAGGTAATCAGCGTGGCAATTGAAAACAAATTACAGATTTGTTATCTGGCTGATGGACAGCGCGTTCCTGAGGATTTGCAAGCTGCAAGCACAAAATTTTTAATTACTAGTGCAGCGAAGCTTTATAAAAAATTCGGTTTAATTCATACTAACCCCAATTTAGTTAATAACGCAGCAGTGGCAGTATGATTGAGGACCAAGCGAGTAGCTTAAGAAGAATGAATCAATCTAGGTTAATAAAAGTCATAGCCGTGACCGGTGGCAAGGGTGGAGTAGGGAAAACAAATGTTACCCTCAACACTGCAATTTCGCTCGCACAACAGGGCAAAAGAGTCATGGTGTTGGATGCGGATTTAGGCTTAGCCAACGTTGACGTGCTTTTAGGCCTTAGAGTAGAAAAAAACTTGTCACACGTCTTGTCGGGCGAATGCACCTTAGATGAGGTGTTAGTTGAAGGGCCGTACGGGATTAAAATTGCACCGGCTACATCCGGTAGCCAATCGATGACAGAACTTACTTCTACGGAACACGCGGGTCTTATTCGTGCGTTTAGTGAATTACAATCGCAAATTGATGTATTAATTGTTGATACTGCAGCTGGTATATCAGACATGGTATTAAGTTTTTCTAAGGCGTCACAGGATGTAGTGATGGTGGTTTGTGATGAACCTACGTCGCTTACTGATGCTTATGCTCTAATCAAAATTCTGAACAAGGAACATGGAATATTCCGATTTAAAATTGTTGCCAATATGGTGCGTAGTATGCGTGAAGGTGATGAACTGTTTTCCAAATTAACTAAAGTAACCAATAGGTTTTTGGATGTAGCACTAGAATTAGTTGCTGTAATTCCATTTGATGAAAATGTTCGCAAGTCTGTCAGAAAACAAAAAGCCGTAGTTGAAGCATTTCCTACCTCACCTGCTGCAGTGGCTATTCGAAGACTTGCTAAGAAAGCAATAGACTGGCCTATTCCTAATCAACCAGGTGGTCATCTAGAGTTTTTCCTTGAACAATTAGTAACGAAAAAAGCAGCGGGCGAAAACAGGTGAATAGTAAAGCTGCTGCTTACCAACAATTGGCCGATAAAAATGAGTTGGTTGAAAGGCACGCTTCTTTGGTCAAGCGAATTGCTCATCATTTGATTGCACGTTTGCCTGCCAGTGTTCTGGTCGAAGACTTAATTCAAGCTGGTATGATAGGCTTATTAGAAGCTTCCCGAAATTTTGACGGGAGTAAAGGTGCCAGTTTTGAGACTTTCGCCGGGATCCGTATTAGAGGATCGATGTTAGATGAAATACGTAAAGGTGATTGGACGCCTCGCTCTGTTCATAAGAATGGGCGTGCTATTACCGAAGCTATTAATAAGGTCGAACGAGAAACTGGTCGAGATGCCCGCGATTTAGACGTCGCAGAAAAATTACAAGTTAGTATTGAAAGTTACCACCAGATGTTGAATGAAGTTAATGGTGGAAAAATCATCGGCATGGAAGACTTAGGTGTAACTGAAGATGTTATTACTACAGAACAAACAAAAGGTTCAGACACGCCCTTTGAAGATTTTCTTCAAGGTTCGTTTCAAAAAGCACTGGCGCATGCAATAACAACATTGCCAGAGCGTGAGGCAATTGTATTGTCTCTATACTATGATGAAGAACTGAATCTGAGAGAAATTGGTGAAGTACTGGATGTGAGTGAGTCCAGAGTGAGTCAAATACATAGCCAAGCCATGTTGAAACTTAAGTCTCGCATGCAGTATTGGCGTTCAAACGACAAATAATTATAGCAATAAAGTTGGGTTGTAACCTGAGTGTTAGAACTCTCACCGGAGGTGGTTTTGGATAAGAATATGAAGATCCTTGTTGTTGACGATTTTTCAACGATGCGTAGGATTATCAAGAACTTACTTAAAGATCTTGGCTTTGCAAACATACAAGAAGCAGACGATGGTAGTACTGCATTACCTATGTTGCAACAAGGTGATTTTGATTTTGTGGTAACCGACTGGAACATGCCTGGCATGCAAGGTATTGATTTGCTCAGAGCCATTCGTGCAGATGCTAATTTAAAACATATTCCTGTTTTGATGGTGACTGCCGAAGCTAAAAAAGAACAAATTGTAGCTGCTGCGCAAGCTGGGGTTAATGGTTATGTTATAAAACCTTTTACTGCAGCAACATTAAAAGAGAAATTAGCAAAAATCTTTGAAAGACTTGGTTAAATTCAGGCTAACCTGATTACGAGGAAAGACTGTATGACGACCTTGAAAACTGCGCCAATTTCTCTTGAAGACGCAAAAAAATTAGTAACACTGGTAGAGAACGGAGACAATCAAGGAGCTCAAGAGTTACTTGAATCCGCTGGTGCTCAAAGTTCTGTTGAGCTATTCGCTGAAGTCGGTAAATTGACACGTCAACTTCATGACTCATTGAATAATTTTCAACTCGATCCTCGAATAGCCAATATGGCAAACGAGGATATTCCGGATGCACAAACACGCCTGACCTATGTCATAGAAGCAACTGAAGAGGCCGCGAATAAAACCATGGATTTGGTTGATTCCTGTATGCCTATAGCAGAGAAGCTGCATGATGGAATAGTACAAGTCATGCCCGAATGGAATAAACTGATTGCACGAGAGTTGCAATTGGGGGAATTTAACCAGTTAGTAAAGGATATGGGTAATTTCCTGAAAAATGGTAGTGATGATTCTACAAAATTAACTGGTCTGTTGACTGAAGTGTTGATGGCCCAAGGATATCAAGATTTAACTGGCCAAGTTATTAGACGTGTTATTCAGTTAGTTAAAGAAGTTGAAGACAATCTAGTCTACATGCTCACTATGTTTGGCGGCATTGAACAAAAAGATGGTGCCGAGGCAATTGAAAAACCTAACCATTCTGAGAATGAAGCCGATATAATAAAGGCTGAGGGTCCAATATTGGACGCTGACAGTAGAGAAGACGTAGCGTCAGATCAAGATGATGTTGATGATTTGCTTTCGAGTCTGGGATTTTAAGGGGGCTATAAAATGGCTTTTGATGTTGACGAGGAAATACTAGCTGACTTTCTGGTTGAAGCCGGGGAGATCTTAGAGTTATTACAAGAACAGCTCGTCGATCTAGAAAATAACCCAGAAGACGCGGATCTGCTAAACGCTATCTTTAGGGGATATCATACCGTAAAAGGTGGAGCTGGGTTTTTATCACTGACTGAGTTAGTTGAAATTTGCCACGGTGCAGAAAACGTCTTTGATGTAATGCGTAATGGTCAACGTACGCTTACGCCTGAATTGATGGATGTAATACTGCAGGCAACCGATGAAGTGGTGCAAATGTTTGACCACGTTAAAGCCGGGGAGCCCTTAGTCGCAGCAGAAAAAAGTCTTATCGATACCCTTACCAGACTCAGTAAACCAGAATCAGCTGACGAAGCCACTTCTGCAGAAGAGTCTGAAGCTGTTGTTGAAGCAACTCCCACGAGTGGTGAAGTAGCAACCGATTCAGGTGATTTTAGCGAAGATGAATTTGAGTCTTTGTTAGATGAGTTGCATGGCACAGATGCTCCTGGCGCTAAAGAACCCGAGAAGGTAGAAGAATCCTCTGCAAATGACCAAGATATTAGTGATGACGAATTCGAGAAACTTCTTGACCAGTTACATGGAAAAGGTCAGTTTCAGGGCGAAGAAAAAGCTGAAAATGTTCCAGCTGAAGAAAGTCCAACTGCACCTGTACCAAGCTCTTCTGGAGATGACATTTCTGATGATGAATTTGAGGCGCTTTTAGACCAACTGCACGGCAAAGGTAAAGGGCCGGTCGAGGATGCGTCTGAAGCACCTGTAGTGGCCAAAGAAACTAAACCTGCGCCAGCAAAACCTGCTGAAGTTAAGAAAACCGCAGCACCAGTGAAAAAAGTAGAAACGGCTAAACCCGTTGTTGCCAAAAAAGAAGAGAAAAAGACAGCGCCTCCACCTCAAGCTGAAACCACAGTAAGAGTCGATACTAAACGTCTTGATCAAATAATGAATATGGTCGGCGAACTGGTATTAGTGAGAAACCGTCTACTCAGTCTTAGCAATAATGTTAGTGATGAAAGTATGGCGAAAGCCATTGCAAATTTGGATGTAGTAACAGGCGATTTGCAAGGCGCGGTCATGAAAACGCGTATGCAACCCATTAAGAAAGTGTTTGGGCGTTTTCCTCGAGTCGTTCGAGATCTTGCAAGAACGCTGAAAAAAGAGATCACCCTTGAACTTGAAGGTGAAGAAACAGATTTAGATAAAAATTTAGTGGAAGCGCTAGCCGATCCCTTAGTGCATTTGGTCCGAAATTCTGTCGATCACGGTATTGAAATGCCTGAAGATAGGAAAGCTGCAGGTAAACCCACAATGGGCACAGTCAAACTGTCTGCATCTCAAGAGGGCGATCATATACTACTGAGTATTATCGACGATGGTAAAGGCATGGATCCAGATAAACTCAAGGAGATTGCTGTTTCTCGTGGCGTTATGGATGCTGATACAGCGGCTAGGATGTCTGATGTAGAAGCCTTTAGTTTGATTTTTGCTCCTGGTTTTTCAACTAAAACCGAAATATCTGAAGTATCTGGCCGTGGTGTCGGTATGGATGTGGTTAAAACCAAAATAAACCAACTGAATGGAACCGTGGCTATTGACTCCAAAATGGGAGTGGGAACCACACTTGAAATCAAGGTGCCATTGACCTTAGCAATATTGCCAACGCTAATGATAGTCATAGGTGAACAAACGTTTGCACTACCGCTAGGATCTGTAAATGAGATCATCAATCTTGACATGCAAAAAACCAATACTGTTGATGGCCAGCTGACCATGATCGTTCGCTCTAAAGCTATCCCATTGTTTTATTTGGGAGAGTGGTTAGCGAGAGGGGAAGTCAATATTGATAAAACTAGAGGACATGTTGTAGTTGTGCAAATTGGTACTCAGCAACTTGGTTTTGTAGTTGATGCTCTAATTGGTCAAGAAGAAGTCGTTATCAAACCCCTAGATGAATTACTGCAAGGCACGCCTGGTATGGCGGGTGCAACTATAACTAGTGATGGTGGAATCGCATTGATATTAGATGTACCCGGTTTACTGAAAAGGTATGCGGCTAAAAAAGCATAGGTGCTTGTCCTGTTGATACGCCTAACGTGAAATTGAATGTTATAGATATAGGTAATATAGGCGAAGATGGCTCATAGGATTTTAATAGTTGATGATTCAACTTTTTTTCGCCGTAGAATAAAACAGATACTTGAAGAAGACACTGAATTACAGGTGGTAGGTGAAGCTAAAAATGGCCAAGAAGCGTTAGCGTTAGTTGCTTCTTTAAAGCCTGATGTAGTGACTATGGACATTGAAATGCCGGTAATGGATGGTATTACGGCGGTGAAGAAAATTATGGCGAGCAATCCTGTTCCTATCATTATGTTTTCATCACTTACTCAAGAAGGTGCGCAAGCAACCTTGGATGCATTGGACGCAGGTGCACTAGACTTTCTTCCTAAGAAATTCGAAGACATTGCTCTAAACAGAAAAGAAGCGATTCTGTTGCTACAAAACCGTGTCAAAGCCCTGTGTGGTAGAAAGTTATTTGGTCCCAAGTCTTCGTTAGGATCACGTTATTCTGCATTTAATTCCTCAAAGGCGTTGTCGACGAAGAATATAAATAAAGTCGCTAGTACTTTAGGCACTAGGTCCAATATTGGCACTTCTGCTTCACGTGATTATTCATGTTTAGCGATAGGCACCTCTACGGGAGGACCGGTAGCATTGCAGAAAATTTTAACAGAACTACCCGTTAATTTTTCTGTGCCAGTGTTAATGGTTCAACACATGCCCGGCTCTTTTACTCAGGCTTTTGCTAGGCGTCTTAATGATTTATGTGATGTGAAGGTAAAAGAAGCTGCTAACGGTGAGTTGTTAACACCCGGAGTGTGTTATCTCGCTCCAGGGGGTAAACAAATGACAATTGAAGGTAGAGCCGGTAGCGCTAGAGTTGTTATATCAGAACCAGAGCGTTTTCCAAATTCCACTTATAAGCCAAGTGTAGATGTGACTTTTGATTCTGTGGCTAAAGTTTATGCTGGTAATGTACTTGCCGTAATCTTGACGGGTATGGGTGCGGATGGCCGAGATGGGTGTAAAACTTTAAAATCTAAAGGTGCCAAGATTTGGGCGCAAGATGAGCAAAGTTGCGTAGTGTATGGGATGCCTCAGGCTGTTACCGTCGCCAATATTTCTGAAGCAAATTTTGACATTGCCCACATGGCAGGTCATATAAAGAACGAAATTTTAAATTAGGGTTAAAGGAGCACTTTGAGTGTTTTTTCAAAAAGAGAACAGTAACCTAATTGTCACTGTATTGCCTTTCAGTCTTACTCGTAAAGTGTGGTTATTGGTTTGGTAGTATGGACTGTCGCAAATCATAAAGGTGGTGTGGGTAAAACCACCACAACGGTTACCCTTGGCGGTTTGCTGGCGCAAAGTGGAAAACGAGTCATATTGGTTGATACTGATCCACAGGCCTCATTAAGTTATTATTTTGGTGTCGATTCTGAAGAATTGTCTGCTAGTTTATACAACGTATTTATGGCTGGAAAGTCTGTTACTAAAGAAGATGTCTTAGACTGTTTGTGTCCGACAAAATTGGATTCTTTGTTTATTTTACCAGCAACTATGGCTTTAGCCACATTAGATCGCAAGTTGGGTACCCAAAGTGGAATGGGATTGATTTTGCGCCAAGCTTTGGATCTTATTCGGGATGAGTTTGATTATGCGATTATAGATTGCCCGCCCGTTTTAGGGGTGTTGATGATTAACGCTTTAGCTGCCTGCGATAGAGTTGTTATCCCAGTTCAGACCGAGTTTTTGGCGTTAAAAGGTTTAGACCGAATGATGCATTCTATGGAAATCATGCAAAAATCATTAGCCAAAACCTTTGCTTATACAATAGTGCCGACTATGTACGATAAACGTGTAAATGCAGCAACAGAAGCATACAGCACATTAACTCGCACTTATAAAGAGAAGGTGTGGATAGGGTTAATTCCTGTTGATACACGTTTTAGAGATGCGAGTCAGGCACAGAGTCCACCATCTTTGTATTGTCCGAAATCCCGTGGGGTTTTTGCCTATGCTAAATTACTGAGTTATTTACAAAAATTGGAAACACAAACATGAGTGGTAGTCCCTTCGCTAACGAAGATGTGATGGAAGATTACATGTCAGCTTTATTGACAGATGAGCCTATTATTGAGGACCTCACGCGGCATTCAGTTGAGCAGTTATTAAAGACTGCACCTATTCCAAGAACTGAGCCATTTAAGCAACCAATAGAAGAAACTGTTGAAACTGTACCAGTGATTGCTAAAGTTCTTGAGGCTAAGGTCGAAAAAAAGTTAGTAACAGTTAAAACACCGACGAAAGTTGTCAAACCTGTTATACCTGAAGGAGAGTTTCAGGTGTTGTTGTTTGAAGTAGCAGGTATGACATTGGCTGTACCATTAACAGAATTAGGTGGAATACACCAAGTTGAGACCATCAACCCACTATTTGGTAAGCCTGAATGGTTTAAAGGTGTTTTGCTACATCGAGACGAAAAGTATAATGTGGTGGATACTGCAAAGTGGGTAATGCCAGAAAAATCTGCTGAAAAACTGGCAGAATCTACAAAATATCAATATCTTATAGTATTAGGTGAAAGTGGTTGGGGATTAGGCTGTGAAAGTTTGGTTGCCACCGAAACATTGATTCCAGATGATGTGAAATGGCGAAATGTTGAAGGTAGTCGTCCATGGTTATCTGGAATGGTTAAAAAGAAAATGTGTGCCTTGGTGAATGTACAGCAGTTGATTAGCATGTTAAACCAAGGTTTAAGCAGTAACGATTAGCCTATTTTGGGCCGGAGCAATGGGAATGAGTGACGACAGAAATTCAAGTAATACAGTAGCCGCAAACGGTGATGAAGTCCTACAGTGGGTTACCTACAAATTAGGCGAAGAAACGTACGGCATTAATGTTATGCAGGTACAAGAAGTCTTGCGTCATACCGAAATAGCGCCTGTCCCTGGAGCGCCAGATTATGTCTTGGGTATTATTAATTTACGGGGCAATGTTGTTACGGTTATCGATACCCGTTCGCGTTTTGGCTTGCCTTCGTCTGATATTTCAGACAATACCCGTATAGTGATTATTGAATCTGATGACCAAGTGGTAGGTATTCTTGTCGACAGCGTTGCTGAAGTGGTTTATCTACGTTCTTCAGAAATAGACAGCGCGCCAAATGTCGGAACGGAAGAAAGCGCCAAGTTTATTCAAGGCGTAAGTAACAGAGACGGACAATTACTCATTCTTGTTGATTTAAATAAATTACTCAGCGATGAAGAGTGGACCGAAATTACCAATATCTGAGTATAAAACTTAGGCCGCACGTTTCACTAATACGTAATTTTCCTGCTTACGTTAAAGTGGGGCGTGTTTTGTTGTCCTTTTAGAGATAATTATGAGTTTCCCATTATTACTAAGCTTACTAGCGTTGATTGTCTCTGTTGTCTGTTTAACACTTTTGATCGTGCTGTTTAAGCGTTATAACACTCAGCTTGAAACCAATGCCAGTCAAAACCAAGTGCAGATAGAACTTAGTAAAAAAGTAAATAACCTCACAGAAGAAGTACACGAAATTCGTAGCGGTAATTATGGTGTTATTAACCGTTTCAAAGAGCTTGTGCAGCAAGTCGACAATTTACAAACCAGCCAACAAAGCTTAGCCGAAAATCTAGTCGAACAAGATCCCCAAAGTCGCTTCTACAGCAAAGGTGCGAAGCTTATCAGCCAGGGTGCCAGCCTCGAGGATGTAATGCGAGAATGTGACATGCCAGCGGCGGAAGCAGAGTTACTGTTTAGTCTTCATAATAATCAAAAATAGTCTCCACTTTTTTCTGTTTTATGTACCTTACTGAAAGCTGCAAAGAAGTTTGATTCAACCTCAGTTAAATCAATTATATATAAATATTTGAAGTGGCTTTTCCTTGTCTAAGACCAAATTTTACATTTGTATACTTTTTCATTTAGACGTCTAGACGTAAAGATGTTGACTTTTTTAGTGTATTAAGCCAAATTTGTTTGCATCACTTTCAGCCTTAGATCCTTTATGCCAATTAGAATCCCAAGTAATTTGCCAGCACAAAATGTCTTAAACAAAGAAAATATCTTTGTTATGGATACTCAGCGCGCCGCGACGCAAGATATTAGGCCTATGGAAGTGGGCATTTTGAATTTGATGCCGAATAAGATGGAAACTGAAGAGCAATTTTTACGTTTACTCTCGAATACGCCTTTGCAGGTAAATATCGATCTAATTCGTATTGATAAACAAGCACCTAAAAACACTCCCGCTGCTCATATGGATAATTTCTATGTTGAGTTTGATGATGTCGCTAATAAAAAATATGACGGCTTAATTGTAACTGGTGCACCTCTGGCGCATCTTGCTTATGGGGATGTGAAGTATTGGGAAAAAATGACAGTGATCATGGATTGGGCACGTCGTCATGTGCAGTCTACTTTATTTTCGTGTTGGGCTGCACATGCCGCAATTTATCATTTTTTCGGTAAAAATAGGGCGTTACGAGAGCACAAGTTAAGCGGTGTTTATCGGCATTTCGTGCAAAATGAGCACGATGAATTACTTAGAGGGTTTGATCCTACTTTTTACGCGCCGCAATCACGTTACGGTGAAATAAGTCTGTCAGATTATGCTTCTATACCTGGACTGAATGTATTGGCCAAGTCAGATGAGGGAGGTGCTTATATTGTTGCGTCTGAGGATAAACGTTTAGTATTTTTGACTGGACATCCTGAGTACGATCCTGAGAGTTTAAAACAAGAATACCAAAGAGATTTATCGACTAATGGTCAGCCGCAAATCCCAGTAAACTACTTCGTTGATAACGATCCAAATAATGAGCCGATAGTTAATTGGCGAGCCCATGGCAGTTTATTGTTTACCAATTGGCTGAACTATTACGTTTACCAAAATACCCCTTATGACTTGGCTAAGCTTTCTGAGTAGAAATAGTTAATTTATAGGTAAGAGTGGAGAGGAAAAACATTGAGTCAGAGCATTGCCGAGAAGCAACTGATAGAAGCAGCAAATAAGCGTATTTTGTTGCTCGATGGTGCAATGGGCACCATGATCCAAGAACATAAATTAGAAGAAGCGGATTACCGCGGTGAGCGTTTTGCTGATTGGCATTCTGATGTGAAGGGAAATAATGATTTATTAGTCTTGAGTCAGCCCAAAATAATCTACGATATTCACTGCGCTTACCTCGACGCGGGGGCTGATATTATTGAAACCAATACGTTTAATGCCACTACTATCTCTATGGCCGATTATAATATGCAGGAGTTGGCCAAAGAGATAAACATTGAAGCGACAAAATTAGCCAAACAAGCGGTGGATAAATTTACCGCGTTAACACCCGATAAACCTAGATTTGTTGCTGGTGTGTTAGGGCCTACTAGTCGCACAGCTTCTATTTCTCCAGATGTAAACGACCCGGCTAAACGCAACGTTACCTTTGATGAATTGGTCGAAGCATATGTTGAAGCGACGCATGGATTGATTGAGGGCGGGGCAGATTTGATCATGGTAGAAACCATTTTTGATACCTTAAATGCCAAAGCTGCAGTGTTTGCTGTGCAGACCGTTTTTGATGAACTTGGATATAATTTACCCGTGATGATTTCTGGTACCATCACCGATGCCTCTGGTCGCACATTATCAGGTCAGACGGCTGAAGCTTTTTATTATTCGATGAATCATATAGAGCCTTTCTCCTTTGGTTTAAATTGCGCGTTAGGTCCTGATCTATTGCGTCAATATGTAGAGGAAATATCTCAAGTATCTGAATGTTTTGTGTCTGCTCACCCGAATGCAGGTTTGCCAAATGAATTTGGTGAATATGATATGGAGAGTGATGAGATGGCTTCGCACATTAAAGAGTGGGCAGAGTCTGGCTTATTAAACATAGTTGGTGGGTGTTGCGGCAGTACGCCAAAACACATTGCGGCCATCGCCGATGCGGTAAAAGATTACACGCCTCGTAAAATTGTAAAACGAGAGGTGAAAATGCGCCTGTCTGGTTTAGAACCTTTTGTCCATTAGGCGGTAGTGATGAGTATTAATGATTTAGATATTGAGCAAGCTATTCTCGTCGAAGCTAAGACCTCCGCAAATTTTATCAATGTAGGTGAACGGACCAACGTGACTGGTTCAGCCATGTTTAAGCGTTTGATCCTGAATGATGAGTACGAAAAAGCTTTAGACGTGGCCCGTCAACAGGTCGAAAACGGTGCGCAAATTATAGATATCAACATGGATGAAGCCATGTTGGACTCTGAAGCAGCCATGACCCGTTTTCTAAATTTGATTGCATCTGAACCTGATATTTCTCGCGTGCCTATCATGATTGATTCATCTAAATGGACTGTCATCGAAGCAGGTTTAAAATGTGTACAAGGTAAAGCTATTGTTAACTCTATTAGCTTGAAAGAAGGTGAAGAAAACTTTTTACACCAAGCTAAGTTGTTAAAACGTTATGGTGCAGCAACAGTTGTCATGGCATTTGACGAGAAAGGACAGGCAGATACCGAAGAGCGAAAATTTGAAATATGTGAACGTAGTTATAAATTACTCACTGAAAAAATTGGATTCCCTGCCCAAGATATTATTTTTGACCCAAATATCTTTGCTGTTGCAACGGGGATTGAAGAACATAACAATTATGCGGTAGATTTTATTAATGCGACTCGGCGTATTCGTCAAAATTTACCCCATGCTCATGTGTCCGGTGGTTTATCCAACGTCTCTTTTTCTTTTCGAGGTAACAATCCAGTACGCGAGGCTATGCATTCGGTGTTTTTGTATCATGCGATTAAAGCAGGTATGGATATGGCCATTGTTAATGCTGGGCAGCTGGAAGTGTATGACCAAATTCCAGCAGAGCTAAAAGAAGCGGTTGAGGACGTGATTTTAAATCGTCATGACCAAGCTACAGATAAACTTTTAGAGTTAGCCCCTAAATATCAAGGCGACGGCAAAGCCGTGGTTAAAGAAAACCTTGAATGGCGTGATTTACCAGTCAACAAACGTTTAGAGCACGCTCTAGTGCGCGGCATCATGGATTTCATAGAAGAAGACACTGAAGCTGCTCGCCTTGCAGCAGAAAAACCGCTACATGTTATCGAAGGGCCATTGATGGATGGCATGAACGTAGTTGGCGATTTGTTTGGTGAGGGTAAAATGTTTCTTCCTCAGGTGGTCAAATCTGCCCGAGTCATGAAAAAGGCCGTGTCTTATCTTAATCCTTATATTGAACTTGAAAAAGATAAGGGCAGCAGTAACGGCAAAATATTGTTGGCGACGGTAAAAGGTGATGTACATGACATTGGCAAAAATATTGTTGGCGTAGTACTGCAATGTAATAACTTTGAGATCATCGACCTTGGCGTGATGGTGCCTTGTGCAAAATTGTTGCAAGTGGCCAAAGATGAAAATGTCGACATGATTGGTCTGTCCGGATTGATTACGCCATCTCTTGATGAAATGGTGCATGTTGCAAAAGAAATGCAGCGCTTAAACTTCGATTTGCCTTTGTTAATTGGTGGAGCAACGACTTCAAAAGCCCATACTGCAGTAAAAATTGAGCACAATTATCAACATCCAGTCGTGTACGTGCCAAATGCCAGTCGTGCAGTAGGAGTGTGTCAAAAACTGATCACTGCTGAAAATCGTGCAATCTATGCAGAAGAACTAAAACTCGATTATGAAAAGGTGCGAGTGCAACATGCCAAGAAAAAGCCACGAACAAGACCCGTTACCTTAGAACAAGCCAGAGAAAATGGCTTTAAGTTTGATTGGGATAATTATCAGCCTCCGGTACCTAACAAATTAGGTGTGACCGCAGTGAGTGTTGGTTTAGCTGAGTTGGTGGATTATATTGATTGGACGCCGTTTTTCTTAACCTGGTCTTTAGCAGGCAAGTATCCACGCATTTTACAAGATGAAGTAGTAGGCAAAGAAGCGCAAAACCTATTTGATGATGCACAAGTTATGCTGAAAACCTTGTGTGACAATCCTAAGCTCAAAGCAAGTGGTGTTATGGGGATATTCCCAGCTAACCGCGTGCAAGATGATATTCAAATCTATGCCGACGAAAATCGGAATGAAGTGACTCATGTTGCTCACCATCTTCGCCAACAAACCGAAAAACCCAAAGGAGCAAATAATTGTCTTAGTGACTTTATTGCACCTAAGTCTTCTGGCAAAGCTGATTATCTTGGCGCATTTGCGGTGACTGCGGGAACTTGGGAGGATGGTTTAGCCAAAGAATACGAAGATGATGGCGATGATTATAATTCTATTATGGTTAAGTCTCTCGCTGACCGATTTGCAGAAGCCTTTGCTGAATATTTGCATGAAAAAGTGCGTAAAGAAATATGGGGCTTTGTACCAGATGAAAAATTATCTAACGAAGAACTGATCCGCGAAAAGTACCAAGGTATAAGACCAGCTCCTGGTTATGCAGCTTGTCCCGAACATACTGAAAAACAATTGATATGGGATCTGCTTGATACCGAGAAAAACACGGGCATGAAACTTACAGAAAGTTACGCCATGTGGCCTGGTGCTGCGGTATCTGGTTTTTACTTTTCGCATCCTGATTGTCGTTATTTTGCTGTGGCACAAATACAAGAAGATCAATTACTCGATTATGCAGCTCGCAAAAATTGGAGTAGATTAGAAGCTGAAAAATGGCTTGGGCCTAACCTTCAATAATTAATGGAACGTCATGTTTGATAAACCTTTTAGCCAAGCCTGTGAAAATAACAAACAACCTATCTTAGACGTATTGAATAGGGTACTTGCTAGCAGTAAAAAACTACTGGAAATTGGTTCTGGCACAGGTCAACATGCCGCTTTTTTTGCTCCTAGGCTCACACATTTACAATGGCATACTAGCGATATGCCACATAATCATGGTGGTATAAAGGCCTGGATTGAAGATGTTTCAGTTAATAATCTGTTTCAGCCTATGTCATTTACAATCGGCATTAACGATTGGCCCTTAGGTCACATTGATGCCGTGTATACAGCAAATACTACGCACATAATGCAACCCTCAGAAGCACAACTTATGATGAAATTAGTGGCTGATAACTTGCCTGCTGGTGGCATATTTTGCCAATACGGGCCGTATAACTTTCAAGGGCAATATACCAGTGAGTCAAATGCGGCCTTCGACGAACATCTAAATGAGCAAGGTTGTGGAGGAATTCGAGATATTGATGAGTTGATCCATTGGGCCAAACCTCTGACTCTTATCGAAAGAGTCTCAATGCCGGCAAACAATTTTATGCTGATTTGGCAAAAAACTAATTAACCTTCTGTTTGTCTAAAAGGTAAAAGTTTTTCAGCATTGTTTTTGTATTGTTCAATATGAGTATTGTCTTGTTCAACAAACCTCTCTACAGCTTCATGGAATGCTTGTTCTCTAAGTGAGTGATTTGAGTAACAGTATATGGGCTCAAATCCTCTTAGAATTTTATGTTCGCCCTGAGTGCCGGGATTAAAATGAGCGATATCTTGTTCAATACAGAACTCTATACCTTGGTAGTAACAACACTCAAAATGTAAATTTTGCACTTCCTCTAAAGCACCCCAATAACGTCCACATAGTTGCTTTTTATCAAATACAAATAATGCGCTTGCAACAGGTTGTTCGTTTTTTAAAGCGATGACTAACATTAAATTTTTATGTAAATCTTTAAAAATTTGTTGAAAAAAATTTTCGGTTAAATAACCGCTATGACCACTGCGCTTTAAGTAGGTTTGTTTATAACAGTGATAAAAAAAGTCCATGATCTCTTCGGTTAAGCTGTCCCCATGTAAACGAACGACTTTTATACCTTCGGTGGTTATTTTTAGACGTTCTTTTTTTACATTTTTTCTTTTGCGAGAATTAAAACACGCCAAATAATCTTCAAAAGAAACATATTGACGATTAAACCACTCAAACTGAATTGCTTTGCGCTGCACTTGACCATGGGCTTGCAACAACTGGCTGAAATCTTGATCAACAAACAACCAGTGAATCGAAGACATGCCCTCTAATTTTAATTGCTCGGTTATTTCATCGCACAAATCGGGTAGTAGCTGTTGCCTATCGACTTTATCGTCGAGCATTAATCTAGCGCCAGTTACTGGTGTAAAAGGAATAGCTGCGATTAATTTGGGGTAATAGTTAACGCCATATTGTCGATAAGTGTTTGCCCAAGCGAAATCAAATACATATTCTCCGTAACTATGTGTTTTTTTATATAAAGGTAGGATGCCAACGGGCTGTGAATTTTGATAAATTACTAAATGAAAAGGTTGCCACCCCGATTTCCCACCCACGGAGCCAGAGGTTTCTAACGCGTGTAAAAAAGGGTATTGGCAAAATGGGCTACTACCTTCAGCTAAAGGAGCCCAAATTGATTGACCAATTTGCTCAATAGAGGTGCTAAATTTGAATGTATATTTCGAGCTTGATATCGACAATGTTAAGTTTAACCTTTTGCTAAATTTACTTACCTAATATGGCAGAGAATGATACGAAGATCATTAAATATACCATTACTCGATTGCTCGCTGGACGGGAACACAGTAAACACGAATTGTTCAAGAAGCTTTTGCAGCGGGATTTTGAGCGTCATTTATGCCTAGAATAGATTGCCAAATTTAGTCAACATAATTGACAAAGTAATGAAAGGTTTGCTGAATCTTTGATTCGAGGTCGCTCGAATAAAAGCATAGGAGAATCACGCATACGTAACCAGTTAAGAGAGTATAAAATTTAGGCTCAGATTACTGCGCAGCAATGAATGAACTTGATATCGACTGGTACGGATTGGCGGTAAAAGTGTTTAAAATAAATATGTTGGTAAATCAGCGAAATATTTTAAAGAGCAGCAAAAACAACAACGGTTTTTGTATTATCGTGGTTTTATCCATGAACAAATTCGTTATGTTATTGAATCAGTAAAAGATTAACGCTTTTGTACTCACACTATCCTTAACAATAGCCCACTAAACTGATATCTTTGGCGCCCAAACCACTATGTATAATGGTTTAGGCATATTCGAATTCCATTAATTATTAATATTTCAGGATTGTAAATGAGTAAAACAACCGCCGAGCTCCGGTGTGCATTTCTAGATTTTTTTGCCGCTAGGGGACATCAAAAAGTATCCAGTTCATCTTTAGTTCCTGCAAACGATCCTACACTTTTGTTTACAAATGCTGGGATGAACCAGTTTAAAGATGTGTTTTTAGGTACTGAATCACGTAGTTACGACAAAGCGACATCTTCGCAACGTTGTGTGCGAGCAGGCGGTAAACATAACGATCTAGAAAATGTGGGTTATACAGCACGTCATCATACTTTTTTCGAAATGTTAGGTAACTTCAGCTTCGGCGATTACTTTAAAACAGATGCCATTCAGTACGCTTGGGACTTTTTAACTAAAGAATTGGACCTGCCTAAAGATAAATTGTTGGTTACCATCTATCATTCAGACGAAGAAGCCTTCGATATATGGAAAAACAAGATTGGTTTGAGTGAAGATAAAATTATTAGAATTAGCACTTCAGATAATTTTTGGTCTATGGGTGATACCGGGCCTTGTGGTCCATGTTCAGAAATTTTTTATGATCACGGTGAGCATATCTGGGGCGGCCCTCCAGGCTCTCCAGAAGAAGATGGTGATAGGTTTATTGAAATCTGGAATTTGGTTTTTATGCAATTTAATCGTCAAAGTGATGGGACAATGCAGCCATTACCTAAACCTTCTATTGATACGGGTATGGGTTTAGAGCGGATCTCAGCCATTCTTCAAAATGTACATAGCAATTATGAGATCGATATTTTTCAATATTTGATTGAGGCCACAGCTAATATTGTCGGAGTTGAAGATAAACAAGATAAGTCCTTACGTGTTATTGCCGATCATATCCGTTCTTGTAGTTTCTTGATTTGTGACGGTATTATTCCGTCAAATGAGGGGCGAGGGTATGTATTAAGACGAATCATCCGCAGGGCTGTTCGACATGGTAATAAACTGGGTGCAAGTGACGTGTTTTTCTATCGTTTGGTAGAGGCTTTGGAAAATCAAATGGCCGATGCTTATCCCGAGTTAACAGCCAATCGTGAACTTATTGAAAAAGTATTAAAAACCGAAGAAGAACAGTTTATTCGTACTCTTGAGCGAGGAATGAATATCCTCAATGATGCTCTTAACGAACTCAATACTGATGTGGTGCCTGGTGAATTGGTCTTTAAACTTTACGATACATACGGATTCCCGGCAGATTTAACTAATGATGTAGCCCGTGAGAAAGAACTACGTATTGATGAAGAAGGTTTTAAGGCTGCTATGGCAGCGCAGCGTAAACGCGCCCAACAAGCTAGCAATTTTGATACAGATTATAACGAGCTACTAAAGTCTAATTGTACTTCTGAGTTTACCGGATATGATCAGTACAGTAGTCCGGCGAAAATTGTTGAATTGTTTGCCAATGGCCAACAAGTTAAACAATTGAGTGCGGGCGAAGAAGGCGTAGTTGTCTTAGACAATAGCCCTTTTTATGCTGAATCAGGTGGTCAAGTCGGAGACTCTGGCTTACTCAAAACTGCTAACGGTAGTTTTGTTGTAAGGGACACCGTTAAGTTGGGTAATGCAATTGCTCACAAGGGGATTGCCCATTCAGAGCTTAAATTACTTGATGTGGTACAAGCTGAATTTGATGTAGAGCGCCGTGAAGCAATAAAGCTAAATCACACTGCTACACACCTTATGCATGCTGCATTGAAGAAAGTTTTGGGCGAACATGTAAATCAGAAAGGTTCGTTGGTATCTGAAGACCGTTTTCGTTTTGATTTTTCACATTTTGAAGCGGTGACTAATACGGAACTTCAAAGTGTTGAGAAACTGGTTAACGAACAAATTCGTGTTAATCATGTTTTAAAAACACAATTGATGAATTTGGACGAAGCCAAAACTGCAGGCGCTATGGCTTTATTCGGTGAAAAATATGCCGAAGACGTACGTGTCGTTTCTATGGGGGATTTCTCTATGGAATTGTGTGGTGGGACGCATGTTGATAGGACCGGTAATATTGGTTTCTTTAAGATTATTTCTGAAGGTGGTATCGCAGCCGGTGTCAGAAGAATAGAAGCGGTTACTGGGGGAAAAGCGTTAGAGGTTGTGCAGGCTCAAGGTCAGAAAATGAACGAGGCGGCGGGTTTATTAAAAACCGATACGCAAAATTTATCTGTACGTATTAAGCAGGTGTTAGACCAAAACAAACTTGTAGAAAAAGAACTAGAGAAGTTAAAGCAGCAAATAGCCAGTAACGCCACGACAGATGTATTGTCTGATGTATATGAAACAAAAGGCGTGAAAGTGTTGTCTACAGTATTACAGGGCGTTGAAGCTAAAGCGCTGAGAAGTATGGTCGATGACTTTAAGAATCAGTTCGGCAGTGCGATCATTGTTTTGGGCATAGCTGAAGAAAGTAAAGTTAGCTTGATAGTAGGTGTGACAAAAGATCTAGTATCCAAGGTGAAAGCGGGTGAATTGGTTAATTTTGTTGCCCAACAGGTTGGTGGAAAGGGAGGAGGTCGTCCTGATATGGCTCAGGCTGGCGGAACTCAACCACAAAACTTAGACTCAGCCATTGCATCAGTGAAATCTTGGTTAGAAGAAAAATTATAATAGGATATGTATTTTTCGGTTGTTTTTTGTGGTGACAACAAAAATAGGGAAAAACCGATTGGGTAAGTTTTCTGGCTATGCTAGTAATTTACACTAACTTTAAGGAAGGGATCGTACTTTTAACGGATAAAGGAGCAATAGAATGCTAATTTTAACTCGTCGTGTTGGAGAAACCCTAATGGTTGGTGATGACGTCACCGTGACAGTATTAGGGGTAAAAGGTAATCAGGTAAGAATTGGTGTGAACGCGCCTAAAGAAATATCTGTGCATCGTGAAGAAATTTATATGCGAATCCAAGCTGAAAAGAACGTTCAACTTGCAGCCCACGAACAGGCAACAAGTACTGACGAAGACTAATTAGTGATTGGACTAAAAAGAGCTGGGTAACCAGCTTTTTTTATGTCTAATTTTTAGTCTTGGTTGATGTGTGTTTTTTGCCCAAAGCTGACAAATAATAAGCACTTAGTTAATAATCGTTTAAAATGCCAGCAAGCCGTCATTAACTTCATAAAAAGTGTTTGACTTACTCATGTGGATCGGTAAACTTCGGCTCCACATTTAGGAGAGGTTAACCCTGAGTTAGGGGGAGCTAAAGCTTACTAATTAGAAAGCAAATCTAAGCTAGTTAGCGGTAAAATATCCGACAATGGGTGCAAGATCTAAGTTCCGGAGAGGTGGGTGAGTGGCTGAAACCAGTTCCCTGCTAAGGAACCGTACGTTTATTCGTACCGAGGGTTCGAATCCCTCCCTCTCCGCCATAGATTTTGATGTGAAAAGTGTTAATGCGCGTGTAGCTCAGCTGGATAGAGTACCTGGCTACGAACCAGGTGGTCGGAGGTTCGAATCCTTCCACGCGCACCATATTTTAAGATTTTTTAGAAGATTAACGAAAATTCGGTATACTTCTAACGTAAACAGTTTAAGCGCGTGTAGCTCAGCTGGATAGAGTACCTGGCTACGAACCAGGTGGTCGGAGGTTCGAATCCTTCCACGCGCACCATATATTAAAGCCCTTAAAGATTTATCTTTAAGGGCTTTTTTGTTTTTAAATCGTTATTTTTTGATAAATAACTATTCAATACCAATTTGGCTACTTTTTAGTGTGATTTATTACTCCATATGTAAGCATCGTGTTAATGATTGAGGTAAGTTGGGTAAATATTCATATTATCCGAATATTTTCTTATTCTTTATGCACTTTTCCTCTTGGCGTTTTGTTGTGTTTTCTTAGGCTGCATGGTACTTATATCTTATAAAATGTTTAATGTTGAGATCTCGTTTTTATGCAACCTGAAGTCGCAAATGCTCTTGCAGAAGCCGCCAATTTATTATTAGTTGGAATGGTCGTGGTGTTTTTATTTTTATCAATGTTAATTGGTGCTATTTCTCTGATTGCTTGGATTAATAAGCTCATACCCGATGAGTCGCTAAACGCTACAGAAAACCAAACCAAGTTTACTAATAAAACCTTGGCTAATCATCAAGGCGTGTCTCCAAAAATTGTGGCAGCAATCAGCGCCGCTATTTTTCAACATAGACAGTCACACTAGTTTAACTTTTTTAAGGATGTATCCCCATGCGTAAACCACTAGCGATTACAGATGTTGTACTGCGTGACGCCCACCAATCAATTCTTGCCACCAGAATGCATCTGGAAGACATGTTGCCGATAGCAAGTCAATTAGACGATATAGGCTATTGGTCTCTTGAAACATGGGGTGGGGCGACTTTTGATTCCTGCATTCGCTATTTGGGTGAAGACCCGTGGGAGCGTATTCGTCAGCTTAAAAAAGTCATGCCTAAAACTAAACAGCAAATGTTGTTACGGGGGCAGAATCTTTTAGGTTATCGCCATTATGCAGATGACGTGGTTGAAAAGTTTGTTGAGCGAGCACACTCAAATGGTGTCGATGTATTCCGTATATTCGATGCGATGAATGATATTCGTAATTTACAAACAGCGGTTAAGGCAGCGATTAAACAAGGTGCACATGCTCAAGGCACCATGTCTTATACAGTGTCACCTGTGCATTCTTTGCAAACTTGGTTAGATATGGCCAATGAATTACAAGACATGGGCGTGCATTCGATTTGTATTAAGGATATGGCGGGATTGCTTAAACCTTACGAATGTGAGGAGTTGGTAACCAGATTAAAAGAATCTATTGAAGTACCTATTGCCATGCATTGCCATGCTACTACTGGATTGAGTACAGCGACTTATCAAAAAGCGATTGATGCGGGCATTGATATTTTAGATACCTCTATTTCGTCTATGAGTATGACTTATGGACACACAGCGACCGAAACCGTCGTGTCTATAGTTGAAGGGACAGAGCGAGATACAGGTTTAGCATTACCAGCCTTTACTGACATTGCGAGTTACTTCCGAGATGTGCGTAAAAAGTATGCACAGTTTGAAGGCAGCCTCAAAGGTGTTGATGCACGTATTTTAATCGCTCAAGTGCCTGGTGGCATGTTAACTAACATGGAAAGCCAACTTAAAGAGCAAGGTGCTGAAGACAAGATGGATGAAGTGCTTCTAGAAATACCTAAAGTGAGAGAGGATCTTGGTTTTATTCCTTTAGTGACTCCTACTTCACAGATTGTTGGTACTCAATCTGTTATTAATGTAATAACTGGCGAACGTTACAAAAGCATCAGTAAAGAAACGGCTGGCGTACTTAAAGGTGAATATGGTGCAACGGCTGCTCCAGTTAACGCTGAACTTCAATTACGTGTATTAGAAGGTAAAGAAGCGATTACTTGTCGTCCAGCCGATTTAATCGAAGACGAATTAGCTGCGCTTACCACTGAGCTGACCGACATAGCTCAAAAAGAATCCATCCAAATGGCAGATGATTTGGTCGATGATGTGTTGACCTATGCTTTGTTTCCGCAAATCGGTTTAAAGTTTCTTAAAAATAGAAACAATCCTGCTGCATTCGAGCCAGCACCCAGTCAAACATCTCAAGTCGTTGCAGCAAATACTTCTTCGCCTGAGTCAAAAAGCTCTGGTGCAGAAGCGTATTCGGTGCGCGTTGACGGTCAAGTGTTTAAGGTTGAAGTTTCCCAGAATGGTGAGTTAACAAGTGTACAGCCAACGTCAGATACCTCGCCTTCAACGCCAGCAGCTAGTGCACCTTCATCAACAGGACAAGCATTAAATTCACCATTGGCAGGCAATATTTTTAAAGTGTTGGTTAAAGAAGGTCAGTCAGTCAATTCCGGTGACGTAGTTATCATTATGGAAGCTATGAAAATGGAAACAGAAATTCGTGCATCTGTATCAGGCGTTATATCCAATATCTCAACCAAAGAAGGTGATGCCGTGCAAACGGGTCAACCTTTATTAGTCATAGGATAAGAAACCAAATGGAAAAGCTCGAATTATTATGGCAAAGCACCTCTCTGGCTCATTTTGAGTTAGGTCAGGTGATCATGATGAGCGTTGGCGCATTATTACTATATCTAGCTATTGTTAAGAAGTTTGAACCTTTATTGTTGTTACCAATTGGTTTTGGTGCTGTTTTAACCAACATTCCGTTGGCTGGGTTTAGTGATCCTGGAGGGTTACTTTACTTAGTTTATTACGTTGGTATAGAAACAGGTGTATTTCCTCTCCTAATTTTCATGGGGGTAGGGGCGATGACTGACTTTAGTGCATTGATTGCCAACCCTAGAATGCTGCTACTTGGTGCTGCTGCGCAATTTGGTATCTTTGGTACCTTATTTGGTGCTATTGCATTAAACATGGTACCTGGCTTCGAATTTTCATTACAAGACGCCGCCGCAATCGCCATAATTGGTGGTGCAGATGGACCTACAGCAATATTTCTGGCCTCCAAATTGGCCCCTGATCTGCTAGGTGCAATTGCCGTAGCTGCTTATTCTTATATGGCGTTAGTGCCAATTATTCAGCCTCCTATCATGCGTTTGTTTACGACTGAAGAAGAAAGAAAAATTGAAATGCCGCAACTTAGAGCTGTATCTAAGCGCGAAAAAGTTATCTTTCCTCTAGCGGTATTATTACTGTGTATTTTATTTTTGCCCACTGCCACACCTTTGGTAGGGATGTTCTGCTTAGGTAACTTGATGAAAGAGTCAGGTGTAGTTGATAGATTAAGTAATAGTGCTCAAAACGAGTTAATTAATGTTGTGACTATCTTTTTAGGATTAGCCGTTGGCTCAAAGTTATCAGCTGATAAATTTTTGACTGTTGAAACCTTAGGTATTTTGGCTCTTGGTGCGATTGCATTTTCCATTGGCACCGCTGCGGGCATATTGATGGCTAAATTGATGAGTAAACTGAGTAGCCAAACAATCAATCCGTTAATTGGTGCTGCTGGTGTATCTGCGGTGCCTATGGCTGCACGAGTGGTGAATAAGGTTGGACTTGAGGCTAACCATCATAACTTCCTACTTATGCATGCTATGGGGCCTAACGTGGCTGGTGTATTAGGTTCGGCCGTGGCTGCTGGGATATTGTTGGCGCTTGTAGGATAAAATTACAACATGCTGCTATGTATAACTGTTTCAGTTTGCATAGCAGTATCAAGTATCAATTGTGTTGTCTATTCACTAATGCTTGATGCGACTCCACTAATTTTTTAGTGTAGTCATCCTTTGGCCAATTGAATATGGCATCGGTTTTTCCGGATTCTACGACTTTTCCCTCTTTCATGATGATAACTTTGTCAGATATATGTCTAACTATGCCTAGATTATGGGAAATAAATATAAATCCTAAGCCTAAATCACGTTGTAATTTCATTAGCAGGTTTACTGCCTGAGAACGCACAGAAGGATCTAATGCAGCAAAGGGCTCATCTGCAACAATCACTTTAGGGTTGAGTATCAGGGCTCTAGCCAGCGCTATTCTTTGCCGTTGTCCATCTGACAACATATGCCGGTAAAAAAAACGATGTTCCGCCATTAAGCCGACTTGTCGCAGAGTCTGTTCGATTAATGCACTTCGTTGTTGCGCATTTAGTTTGGTGTTGAGGCGCAGTGGCTCTTCTAAAATGGTACCTAATGTCAGTCCTGGATTAAGGGATTCATTGCTGTTTTGAAAAATCATCCTAATATCGTGGCATCTGACACTAATATTCGATTTGTTTAATTGCACACCATTCATATGAATGGTGCCACTTTTAGGTGTTTCTAAACCTACAAGAAGTTTTGCCAATAATGACTTACCTGAGCTGTTATCGCCCACGATTGCCAAAGTTTCGCCTGCCTTTAAAGTAAAACTCACAGGCCCTAAATCAAAGATTACTTGGCTTTTTGACCACATATGTTTAGTGCAATTTTGAAACGTTAAGTCTTCAACATTAATTAAATCCATCACTTGGCTTCCCAATGTAGTGGGAAATGACAACTGTAAAAATGTGTATGAACCCGTCTAATTTGAGGTATCGCCACACACTCTTTGCGAGCTCTTGGGCACCTTGGACCTAATCTGCAACCTATGGGTAAATGATGCAAAGTAGGAATAGTGCCATCTAACGAGCTAAGCGGCGATTTAGGCGGTAGGTCTTTACGAAAACTAGGAGCGCTGTCTAATAATGCTTGAGTATAGGGGTGGAAGGCGCGTTTTCTGAGTTGATGTAATTCACCACTTTCAACCGTTTGCCCACAATATAAAACGGTCATATAACTAGCCATACTGGAAATAGCTAATAAGTCATGGCTGACGAACAAAACACTCATGTTTTTTACTTGGTTGACTCTACTGAGTAACTTCAATATTTGTGTTTTTGATGTGACCTCCATGCCTCTTGTAGGGTCATCGGCAATGATTAACCTAGGCTCAGATGCGAGTGCCATGGCAATCATAAACTTCTGCACTACATCACTGGCAATTTGGTGGGGGTAACTATCAAGACATAGTTGATGGTTTTTAATGCCTACTTTATGTAACAACTTTACCGCCAAAGCATGCTTTTCTTTTTTGCGCTGCCAAAACCAAAGTTTGCTCAACTTGTCAGTGGGTAACATTTCTTTTAACTGTTGGCCTAAGGTCAAGGTCGGATCGAGAGAATTAATCGGGTTTTGAAAAATAACTGATATATCTTTACGAATTATCTTACGCCTTGCGCTGACAGACATAGTTAATAGATTTTGTCCTTTCCAAGTCATTCGGTCGGCAGTAATTCGCCAGCGATAAGGTAGTGCCCCAACAATCGCTTTAACGATTAAACTTTTTCCTGAGCCTGACTCACCAACTAATGCATGAATTTGACCTTCATGAATTACCATGTTGATTTTATCAAGTGCCTTTACCCATCCTCCAGATATATCAATTTCTAAGGTTAGGTTTTTGATATCGAGCAAAACCATTAGTGTAGTAGCCTATTTCTAAGTGCAGAGCGCAGACCATCGCCAACTAAGTTGATTGATATCATCATGAGAAATAATGCTCCACCTGGCAAAGCAATAATCCATGGGGCAATGTAAGCAACTTCTATCCCTTCTAAAAGCATTGCGCCTAGTTCAGACGAAGGTGCTTGAGCACCTAGTTTCAAGAAGCCTAATGCACTGATATCCAATATAGAAACAGATAGTGCTAAAGTCGCTTGTACCACTAGCATTTCCCCCATATTTGGCAAAATGGAATGGAAAAAAATATGTGTATTGCTGGCTCCGTCTAGTTTGGCAGCCATAATATATTCTTTAGACAATTCATGTCTGACAAAGTCTCGAGTTTGGTGGACAAATTGAGGTATGAGTGCGAGTGCTATTGCCCACATGCTATTGACTAATCCTGGGCCTAAAATAGCGATGATAATGATGGCTATCAGTAGAGTAGGGATGGCTTGAATTGAGTCTAAAGTATGGTTAAGAAAACTCGAGCGGAACCCTCTGCTCATTCCCGCCACTCCTCCTAAACCCACACCCAGCAGCATTGCCACCAGAACTAAAAGTAAACTAATGCCAAAAGTCATTCTGCAGCCATAGATAATTCGAGATAATAAATCACGACCTAAGGCGTCAGTTCCAAATAAATGGCTAATGCCACCGTTAGGATCCCAAGCGGGTGGTATGAGCAAATCACCTATTTGTTGCACGTTCGGGTCAAATGGCGCCAATAATGGGCAAAAAATAGTGATGGTTAAAAAGAACACAAAACAAAACAATCCAGCGACAGCTATATGGTTGTTTTTGAATTCCAACCAAGTGTACTGTAGCGGTGAGGGATGATGCTCTTCTTGATATAAACTAGATTGCGGCACGTCCAACCCTCCTGCGTCTTGGATCGGTAAGACGAATCGTAAGATCAATCGACATGGTGAAAATAACAACCAAAACAGATACGGCTAACATTCCAGCTCTAATCGCGGGGTAATCTTGTTGATAAATAGCCTGAATTAACCAATTACCTATACCAGGCCAAGAAAAGATACTTTCTACTATCATCGCATTTGTTAATAAGGTGGGAAATTGCATAGCTAACAGTGGCCAAATAGGTATCAACGCATTTCTCACTCCATGACGCATCAAAACCTGTCTAGGCGTTAACCCTCTAGCGTAAGCGGCTAAGATAAATTCACTATTTAAGGTTTCAATTACCGAACGCCTTGTAATACGCAATATTAATGTTGTGGTGACAATAGCAATGGATAACGTGGGTAAAATAAGATGTCTTAATGCATCAATGAGAGCTGATTGTTTGTCGATAGAATCAGATAGTAAAATATCGACTAAAATGAATCCCGTGATACTAGGGATTTCAAATATTAAGCTAAGTCGCCCAGATAGCGGAAACCATCCTAGTTGCAGAGAAAATCCCAAAATCATGATCAAAGCCAGCCAGAATACTGGTATGGAGTAACCCAATAAGCTCACAGATAGTAGACCATAGTCGGTAAGTTTATGATGTTGTAACGCTGCTAAGAAACCTAAAGGTAAACCAATAAAAAAAGACAGGAATAGTGCATATGCACTGAGCTCTATACTAGCGGGAAGATAATGACCAATGTCTTCATATAGTGGTAAACCAGAACTAAAACTGACACCCCAGTTTCCGGCAAATAACTCACCCATGTAATACCAGTATTGGACAAAAACATTATCGTCTATAGCGTATTTCAATTGGTTATTTTGTAATGTGCTTAACTCATCCAACCTTAAACCGGTTAGATTTTCTACGGCTTGACCAGGAAATAAATAGGCCAAAAGAAAAGACAATAAGCTCAGAATAAAAAGGGTGACAACAACAAGATTTAAATAGCGCAGCAAGACATTAACCATTACAGTTTTTTCACTCCGCCAAAACGCACGCCGCCATAAGGGTTAATCACTAACCCGTCTAATTCTTTTCTATGGGCTTGGTATCTAGACGCATGGGCAATGGGGATCAAAGGCAGTTGTTCAGCCAGTAGCTCATTCGCCTTTCCATAAAAATAGGTCCGTTCGCCTATGTCTGTATACTGCAAAGCTTTATTAATTAATAAGTCATATTCTTCAGAACACCACATTGCCCTGTTAGTACCAGACTCTATGGCAGCACACGACAACAGCGGGCGGTAGAAATTATCAGGGTCGCCATTGTCAGCCGACCAGCCAATTAACACAGAGTCATGTAGCCCCTCGGTTAAACGCTCTCTAAATGTTGACCATTCGTAACTGATAATATTGACTTGAATACCGACTTCTAGCAAATAGGCTTTGATTAGTTCAGCCATTTTCATGGCATTGGGATTATAAGCTCGTTGCACTGGCATTGCCCAAACGGTCATTGAAAAGTCTTCGGGTACACCTTGTTCACGTAGTAAATTTTTTGCCGCGATTGGATTATAACTAAGTGATCTCACATCAGCTTGAAAAGCCCAAGATGTTGGAGGAACAATGTTCTTTGCTGCAATAGCACTATTAAAGTAAATCGCCTCAATCAAAGCATTTTTATCGATTGCCATGCCTAATGCTCGGCGTACCTCAGGATTATTAAATGGAGGTTTAGAAGTATTAAACGCCCAGAAACCTATATTCAGGCCAGGCTTTTCATCTAATACCAAGTCGTCTTGTTGTCGTATCACTTCTAGTTCACTGTGGGCTGGTAAAGCAATCGCATCACATTCGCCGGTAAGTAGTTTAGCCAGTCTAAGAGAGCTGGAAGAGGTGATATCAAATATGAGTTTGTCAGTTAACTCGATCTGGCGCCAATACTTGGGGTGTTTTGTATAACGAATATAACGGTCTTGGCGAAAGTTCGCCAATTGATAAGGCCCAGTGCCAATTGGCTGGTAATCTATTAGCTCTTTTTGGTTCCGTGAAATCAGTTTGTCGGCATACTCGGCGGATAATATTACTGCGAAATCTGTCGCCAAATTAGCTAGAAACGAACTTTCTGGTTTATTAAGGGTGATTTCTACTCGATAACCATTAATGCGCTCAACCTTTGTTATTAAACTACCAAGATTGAGACTGTCAGTATAAGGATATCTTCCGCCTGAAATGTCGTGATAAGGATGGTTAATCAGGCGCCAACGATCGATACTAAATAACACGTCGTCAGCATTAAAAAAACGTGAAGGTTTAAAGGTTTCAGTTTGGTGAAAAGGGACTTGTTGTCGAAGTTGAAAGGTATAGGTTTTACCGTCATTACTGACCAGCCAACTGGTAGCTAAAGCGGGTACTACATCTCCAGTTACAGGATCAAAATCTATTAATCGATCATAAATTTGGTGTGAAGATGCATCCACAGTCGTACCTGATGTATCTAATTGTGGATTAAAGCTCGCAGGGCTTCCTTCCGAACAATATACAATGCCATTAGGATCTGTTTCCGATTGAAGAAGTACATCGCAAGCACACAATAATATACTTGCTAAGACAATTGAAATTGTCTTGAACCTAGCATTTTTGTTGTGCTTTTTGATTATATTCACAATATTAGCTTAATCCATATCTTCATTAGTTTGATCTAACAAATTGTACTTTTTTAGATAACCACGTAATTGATGATAAGTTAATCCGAGTTTCTCTGCGGTCTTCTTTTGATTAAATTGACTATCTGCTAATGCTTGGTTAATTAAATTAATCTCAAAGTCTTGGGAAAGTTCTTTTAAATCCACTGGGAAATCGAAACTTGGGTTTGTTCTTTGCTCAGAAACCAAAGGCACTTGTGGTATATGTTCTGCTATTGGAGGAGAAGAAACAACCTCTGGTTGAGCAACTCTGTCGAGCGTTTTGGTTCTTTTTTGGGGGCGGTAAATTGACTCGAAAGGGTCCAAAATAATATTATGCACTGGCAAATTGGGATTGTTGCTGCGATAGACTGCACGTTCGATCACATTTTTTAATTCACGAATATTACCCGGCCAGTGGTAGTCCATTAAAGTACGTTTGGCTTTTTCAGTAAATCCACTAAATAGCTCCATTTCAAGTTCTCTGGCCATGTTAATAGCAAAATTTTCAGCTAACATCATGATGTCTTCTCGGCGCTCACGCAGAGGGGGCAGGGTGATTACGTCAAATGCCAATCTATCTAATAAATCTGCTCGGAACTCACCTGAATCGGCTAGGGCAGGTAAATCTTCATTTGTTGCAGCTACCAGCCTCACATCAACTTTCACACTACGAGAACCACCCACACGTTCAAATTCGCCATATTCAATTACCCGCAATAGCTTTTCTTGCACCATTCCTGAGGTATTCGCCAGCTCATCTAAAAATAGGGTGCCATTATCTGCAGCTTCAAATCGTCCTTCTCGGCGTTTAGACGCACCAGTAAATGCACCCGCTTCGTAGCCAAACAATTCACTTTCTAATAAGCTTTCGTTTAATGCAGCACAATTTAGTTTTAAATAACTTTGTTCCCAACGTTTAGACAAAAAGTGCATACGGGCAGCTACAAGCTCTTTACCCGTGCCTCTTTCACCAATGATTAATACAGGTTTATTCAAAGGAGCGATTTGTGAAATTTGCTCTAACACTTCTAAAAAGTTATTGGAGTGACCTAGCAAATTATCTTGTTGGTTAAAGCGGCTCATCAATATCCTCAAAAAGTGGTCTAAACGACTAACTAATAGTCTGCTTACTAATTATTGTAGATCTCACTGCTCAGTGTGTAAATTAATATTTGTTTAAAATCAATAATTTAGTTAAGTCACCATGTTGGCCTATTAATTGAATAATAGTTGATAAGAAAAACCAATAATCCAGTTAAGTAACAGTATTTAACTAACATTTGATAAAAGAGGTAAAGACTATGGGTATCTTCTCGCGTTTCACAGACATAGTGAACTCAAATATTAATTCCATTTT
>Ga0105350_10000245_pt1 | contig 37133 bp, 30 predicted proteins | sample EN1Hudsemesocosm_FD_83506 | JGI IMG/M metagenome (GOLD analysis project Ga0105350, IMG submission 83506) | Methane-oxidizing microbial communities from mesocosms in the Hudson Canyon - EN1E Hudson Canyon | ecosystem: Environmental > Aquatic > Marine > Cold seeps | place: Hudson Canyon... | reverse complement strand
TTTTAACTAATCTTCCAAATTTGCAATTAAGAGATATTAGTAATCTGATGGAAATTAATGTTCCATCTATCAAGGCGCCATTGAAAGGTCGTGATTTTGATGAATGGCTTGCTTTGATGATTCATCCGGATTTTAAGAGGCCCTTAGGTGTATTTGCTTGCGGAAAAGAGTCCCGAGTGAGTCATGAAAGTCTGAAAAGTATGGGTATACTTGAGATGCATTCGTCACTCAAAATTAAGCTAAATAACTCAATAGACAAAGAAAGTAAACATGTAGAGTTTATTCTCGATCTATTTCAGTTAGGTAAGGTCGACATTAATAGCCGCTGGAAGTACCAAAGCTTAAATGCAGCTCTTACAAATGGCGATATCGGTCAAGCAATTTTAGAATCACTAACGTTTACACATCAAGAGCAAGGCTATTTTCGACGTTTAAGTAACTACTGTTCTGATGTGATCGGCGGTTTAAAACGTGATGAATATAGCGAGATTGCTGCGAAGACTTGGCGGTTAGATATGACAAGTATGGGCATACTCGTTGATGATGTTACAGAAGGATTATACCGAGATTATCTGGCACAAGGCGGGCAGCTTATACTAAAGTTTGATCTGCCCAAGCCGCTTCAAATTAGTTCAGAGATAGACCTATTAGATAAAGACTTAAGTAACTATTTTGGTCTCACCGCCTATTTGAATAAACAAGAGTTGCCGACAATGTTGATAAAACCAGATAGAAAACATTTTGATCCACCTGTCATTCTACCTGAGTATAACAAGACTGCAGAGGCAGAGAAGAATCAAGACAATAAGCTTATGTATCGAGTAACTGATATTTCAAAACTAGCATACTATTTAGCCCATAAAGCGAGTATCAGAATGAACGATGGTAAAATTTTTATGGGGAGCTTATTTTCAGTAACCGAATCAATTGTTCAATTAACCCAGACTGTTCAAGGGGGCAAATTTGAATACCCTTTGCAGATTGATGATATTGCAGAGGTTGAAGTTTGGCGAAACAATGAAAATAGTAAAATGATTGAGGCGACGGTTAACTAAATGGAAAAAACGCAAGAGTGGGTGGGGTGGTTTAGAAATGCATCGCCCTACATTAACTCACAAAGAAACCAAGTGCTTGTTATTGCTCTTAGTGGCGAAGCTTTATTACATGCCAATTTGGACAATATTATCCATGATATTTCATTATTAAATAGCTTAGGTATTCGTTTGGTCTTGGTGTTTGGAGCACGGCCTCAAATTGATTTGATACTAAAGAAAAGCCAGATAACATCTCACTTTCATCATAATCTAAGGGTGACAGAAGAACACTTAATTCAACATGTTCTTGAAGCTTATGGTCGAGTTCGTTCTGAGTTAGAAGCTAAGCTTTCAATGGGGGTGATTAATTCACCCATGCACGGTGCAAAATTGAAAGTAGTAAGTGGCAACTATGTCATGGCAAAGCCTTATGGCGTTGTGGATGGCGTTGATTTAGGCTTCACCGGTAATGTTCGATCTATTGACTCGGTCTCTATTCATCGGCATTTGGATGAAGGCTCTTTAGTTCTGATCCCTTCAACGGGTTACTCGATTTCGGGGGATATTTTTAATCTTGGCTATGAAGAACTAGCGAGTGATGTGGCAGTTAAGCTTGGTGCAAATAAGATTATTTATTTTGGTGAGCATAATGGCGTTAAAAATAGTAAGGGCCAGTTAATTCAGCAGCTGACGGTTAAAGCAGCTCAAGAGCTTGCAGCTACTACTAATCTATCGGAACAACAATATAACCAGATAGTCTCATCTGCTAATGCGTGTGATTCTGGGGTCAATAGAGCCCATATCATTAGTTTTGTGCATGATGGCGCATTGCTCAAAGAATTATTTACACGTGATGGTAATGGCACGATGGTCAGTGTTGATGACTTTGATCAAGTTCGTCCCGCGCGTCCAGAAGACACAAATGGAATATTAAAACTAATTCAACCCTTAGAGGAACAAGGTTTTTTGGTGAGGCGTTCTAAGGAACGATTAGAAACAGAGCTAGATTATTTTTTAGTCGAGGTGCGTGATAACGCGATTATAGCGTGTGTTGGTTTATATCCTTTCCCAAGTGAACAAGCTGGTGAGTTATCGTGCTTTGCGGTTGATCCTGAATACCGTCAGAATGGCCGAGGCGATCGTTTGTTACGTGCTGTTGAAGAGCGGGCAAAGAACCAAAATTTACTAAAACTTTTTGTGTTAACGACTAAGACGGAGCAATGGTTTAAAGAAAGAGGCTTTAACTTGGTTTCAACGGACAGCTTGCCTGGAGATAAAAGCTATAATACGAATCGAAACGCTAAGGTATTAATGAAAAATATACATTAAAAAAATTGAGGTCTTCTTCTCCGATTTTTGCTTAGGCAGGTTTCGGGTTAAAATCTTGTTCTATAGACACTAACCTGCATAGTTAATTACTCATGACAAACAACTCTGAGCGACGCTCAACTCGCCGAATTCCGATACAACTTGAAGCTCAACTTCTACTCGATAATGGTGTTGGGTGTCAATGTATTATCTCCGATTTTTGTTTCAAAGGTATGTTTGTTAAGTTTAAATCAGAAGAAACGCACGTGATAGAGTCCTACATGGTCACTCATCCAAATAACCATGTATCTATTAGCTTCACTATAGGAAAGCGTCAAAATAAAACGGACGTACATCAAATAAGTGCTGAAATTGTTCATCTTATTGATAGTGCGATCGGCATACGATTCACCAAAGAGCATAAAACTGAAATACAAGCGTTATTGTCTATTCAGGTTTCTGACACTAAAACAGATATTACTGCAGCTGCAATTAAAGAAACAATGTCGGAATGTACGCGAAAAATTCAACGATATACTTCGGCAATTTTGGCGGAAATATATCCTAATATCGTTGAGGAAATCAAAGCAGCCTCTGTTAAGTCATCCAGTGACCAAACAGCAAATGCAATGATGGCTTCTGCCTCTAGGATGGAGGCTAAAAGTAAAGAGTTCCAAGCACTTTTTTTGACCTCGCTCCAAGATCCCGTCGGCTCTTATAATCAAAGCATAACAAGCGGTTCCGGTATGAATGAGCGTTTATCATTGATTGATAAGGGCGAATTTGAAGATTGGTTAACTTCACGAGTGATTACGACAAGAGCGGAGACAAATTATCGAACCGATTTACTGCCGTTGAAAATGCGACTGAACTCGATAGGCGTTGGTAGCAAGCAGCAAGTACAGTGTGTATTTGGCCCAGTATTAATCGTTGAAGCATATCATACAGCTATTATTCCTCAGAGACTGACGAGCCAGGCTGAGAAAATAGCGTTTAAGGTGTTTGATAAACAATTAATGACGGAGTTGGCCGATTTATATCAAGCGTTAAATGACATCATGATTGAGCATGGAATACTGCCACAGCTCAAGCTGGGACCCGTTGTCAAAGGTAAAGGACGTGCGTCACCTCCAAAACGCTCAGGCACGCAACCGGACAAGAATGAAAGCGAAAAAACCAGTAATTCGGTAGGTTCAGCATCAGCTTCATCAACAGAGAACAAGTCCGTACATTCTGAAAGTTTATTTACATCGTTGCCCCCGTTCGCTGACGTGAATAAAGCGGCAGATGATGACCCGTCTTCCAATAATGGCTTAGTGCAAAACGATATAGACACGACGCAACGAAATGTACTCGGTTTAATGCGTACCTTTAATCGGGGCGGAGAGAGTCGAGAACAAAATGGGTTAGATGTTGTCGGTAGCAAATACTCAGAAACAGAATTGATAGCCGGTTTAGCTGAGCTTCAAACTGCTTCAGTAGAGAGCGAAGGTGGCGACAAAACGAGTTTACTTGAAAGAGTTTTAGATAACTTAAAGCAAGATGGTAGTGATACAAAAGGTATTGATGAAAACCAGAAAGTAGCGATTGATGTGGTAGATCGTTTTTTCTTGAGTATGCAAAAAAATCCTCGGATTAGTGTCGAAGCCAAGCAGCATTTACTAAAGCTAGAAGTGCCGGTTTTGAAAGTGTTATTGAAGGATGAAAATTTTTTTGATGATCAAGCCAGTTCTGTCAGGGCTGTAATGAACCGTATAGCGCAGCTTGGGGCGAAAGGTTCAAGGCTGAATCCTGCCAGTAGAAAGCGGATAAACACGCTTGTTCATCAAATTGTGGAGGAGTTCGAACAAGATACTAAGGTGTTTGACCATGTTTTAGCCGAACTTGATTTGATCATTGGTCGTCAGAATCAATTATATGTGAAGAATGTAGAGCGGGTTGCAGCAGCGGCTGATGGGGTGCATCGAGTAGAAGAAGCAAAAGTTGCCGTTGCCAGAGAGATGAATAAGCGCTTTGAAAATAAGCAAGTTCCGACTGCAGTTTTGACCCTTATTGAGCATGGCTGGAAAGATTTGTTAAATTTGATATTTATTCAGCAAGGTGGGGATAGTGAAGCTTGGCATAGTCATTTGGAAATTATTGATAATTTAATTGCTTATGGCGACAATCCAAATATACCGCTAGATATAAAATCTATATTGCCAAAAATACAGGATGGCCTTAAGTCTATTTCTGGGAATGGCGCTCATCTTAAAGAGGTACGAGAGCAATTAAAAGACCTTATTCAGAAAGCACCTCAAGGTCAGCACTCAGTAAAAGAGGCGGAGTTACAAGAGGTTCCAGAAACTGAAGAGGACATTATTCGTCATAATTTAAGCAAGTCTCAAGAATTGAAAACCTGGATTATGAAGGCAAAGCTCTTTTTGCCAGGAACTTGGCTGCAACATAAAAAGGCTAAGCAAGAAGCGCAATACATACGGCTGGTATGGGTCGCAAAAGGCTTCAGTAAATTTGTCTTCGTGAACCATCAAGGGATGAAAGTAGTGGAGTTGGGCTTATTTAAGCTTGCAACATATTTAAAAGAAGGCCGGATAATTGAAGAATTTGATTATGAAGTACCTATGGTAAACCAAGGTCTTGATGACATGGTAAAAGATGTTTACGAAAAATTATCATATGAATCTAGCCATGATGAGGGCTCAGGCTTAATTAAAAAACCAGAGTTCTGTCGTCAAGTGAAGGTGATGATGAAGGCGGGACAAAAGTCTTCCTTGTGTAGTTTGATCTATGTCAGCTTTAGAGGAAATGATAATAAGGTGGTCAAATTAGATATTGGTTTTTCAAAGCGGGTGGCCAGTATTCTGAAAGAGCTAAACGGAAAACAAAGTGAAGTTGGCAGGGTGAATGATTCAGACTTCGTGTTATTTACCTTAGAAGCTGGCCTGGACATGTTAAAGGTTCGTTGTCAGGAAAGTTTAATTATGTTGTGTGGAGATGCCAAGTATGAATCACTCGGGCTTGAGGCGCTTGTAGAAGAAAATCAAGCTCATTTAGGGTTCAAAAACCCGGAGTTAATGATAAAGACAGCGCATCAGGCTTTGTTTAAAACTATTAGTAGTGAAGTTAGCGAAGAACCTGAATCAGGCGATACCGAGAATATTGTTGAAATATCTTCTCAGGAGAATAATGATGCTTCATTAGACGTAGATGAAGCTGCTAACTCGACACCTGACGCAGTTTGTTTTGAAGACCTCTCATTTGAGATATATGTTCAAAGAACCAAGCCCGTAGAGGAAGAGCTGCACTCTGAGCATGTAAACCTTATTTGTTCTATTAATGGTAGTGGGCTTATATATGAGCCCGAAAATGAAGAGCATGCATTGGCATTGGATCATTGGTGGTTACAACAGCTGGTTCAAAAATTTCAAAACCAAGACCCTTTTATGGATGGTATGGAGTTTGTGAGAGTCAAATTAAGTGGGTATGCGTTTGATAATGATGACTTTAAGTCTACCTTATTGGACTTATGTAATAGCGGTGATCTAGATCCCCAGCTTATCTGTTTTGATATTTATGACTGTAGTTATATGGACAATGTACATTCTTCATCGGATCGGATGAGACAGCTCGTGTCAAAAGGGTTCCGTTTTAGTTTGGATCATTTTGGTTCTTCCCGGTCGCCATTTTCTTTTTTGAAAGTACTTCCGGTCAAAATGATTAGTATTGATGAAAGCTTTATGGAAAAGCTTAATGAATCGGGTTCAGAATCCGATGAAGATGAGGTAGCAGCAAGTTCAATTGCTGAAGTCGCTCATTATTTAGGGAAAAAAGTACTGGCGACTTCTGTAGATACTGCTATTTGTCTTCAGAGAATGACACGTTTAGGTGTCGATTTTGTACAAGGGTCAACTATTTCTGAGCCAGTTAAATTAAGTTAAGGCTTTAATTTAGCTCAGATATTTAAGGCCTTGCGCGGCTACCGAATTTCATAGCTATGATTTATCTTTACGCCGCCTTTTTCTAGCATAATTGAGGCTGAGCAGTATTTTTCTGCAGATAATGAAACTGCGCGTTTAACTAAGTTATCTTTCAGCTTATTTCCCGTTACCACAAAGTGAATATTGATGGTGGTAAATACGCTGGGAACTTCATCTGCTCTTTCTGCCTGAATTTCTGCTCTGCAGTCGGTGACATCCTGTCTTGATTTTTGCAAAATACTCATAACATCAAATGAGGTGCAGCCACCTAAACCCAGCAGTAGCATTTCCATTGGCCTAGGGCCCTGATTTTTTCCACCATGATCTGGCGGGCCGTCCATTGTGATTGAGTGATCAGACTCTGTGTTACCGACGAACTTGGCTTCGCCTCCCCAGTCAATTGATACTTTCATGTGTTTACCTTCGTCAAATGTATTAAGCTATTTACAAAATATAGTTGCAGGTTAACATAAATACCTATTTAAATTTCAATGTGTTATTAGTTTTTTAGGCTATACTTTTTTTAAGATCAATGAGTTACTTATTGTTTTCAAAAAATCTTGTTCTTGTAAAAAAATGTAGTAGGCTAGAGACTGTCACAAAAACAGAATTTATGCCTGCTACAGGAAGTAACAATTTACAGCAAGTAAGCAAATAAAAAGGTAAATAGAATGTCCTCGATTTTAAAACCGATAGAAAGTAAAACAAAGCATCTTGATTACTTTTTATCGCAGTGCCACAGAAGAAAGTACCCCACTAAAAGTACTATTATTTACGCGGGAGATAAGAGCGATTCTTTATTTTATATTATTAAAGGCTCTGTCACGGTTATTATAGAAGATGATGACGGTCGTGAAATGATCATGGCTTATTTGAATGCAGGTGATTTTTTTGGTGAGATGGGTCTGTTTGATAATATGGACTCTCGAAGTGCTTGGGTAAAGGCTAAAACTGAGTGTGAAGTGGCTGAAATTAGTTATACCAAGTTTAGAGAAGTTTCTCAGGACGACTCGCGAATTGTTTATTTTATTGGCGAGCAAATGGCCAGTAGACTGCGCCAAACTACTCGAAAAGTGGGTGATCTTGCATTTTTAGATGTTACCGGTCGAGTTGCAAGAACATTGCTCGATTTATGTAAAGAACCGGATGCTATGACGCACCCTGATGGCATGCAAATCAAGATTACACGTCAGGAAATTGGACGAATTGTAGGTTGTTCACGAGAGATGGTTGGTAGAGTATTGAAGACGCTTGAGGAGCAAGGGCTTGTTCAGGTGAAAGGTAAAACAATGGTAGTATATGGTACGCGTTAGCAGCTAGTTAAGGCGGTAAGTTAAAAAGCAGGACCATCCTGCTTTTTATTTTCACTTCACTATGATTTTCTGACCACTTTCAATTATTTTTTTAGCTTCGGGGCGTTGCGGTATTTCTATACCCTTAACGGCTGCGGGCCGTTGATAAATTTGCTTTGTCCATCGTTCTAGGTGAGAGAAACTATCAATTTCAACACCAGACCAGTTATGCGTTCTTACCCATGCCCAGTTTGCCATGTCTGCAATACTGTAATCACCCGCTAGGAATTCATTACTTTCTAGTTGCTTATCTAAAACGCCGAACAATCTTTTTACTTCGTTTTGGTAGCGGTCAATTGCTGGCTGAATTTTTTCTGGGAAATAACGGAAAAAGACGTTAGCTTGTCCCATCATAGGACCAATTCCGCCCATTTGAAACATTAGCCATTGAATGACTTCAGATCTCTTTTTGCTATCAGTAGGGTAAAACTGTTGGGTCTTTTCACCTAGATACATCAAAATAGCACCTGACTCAAAAACAACGAAATCATCATTATCAGTATCTTTAATAGTCGGTATACGTCCATTTGGGTTGAGTTCAAGGTACGAACTCTTTTTTTGATTACCTTTGGATAAATCTATTCCAATAACTTTATACGCTAGTTTCATTTCTTCGAGAGCAATGCTGACCTTATGGCCATTTGGGGTTGGAGAGGTGTATAACTCGATCATAATTATCCTATGCTTTGGCTGATGGTCGTGAAGTAACTGCGTTATACCAACGTAACAGATGTGGGTGATCTTCCGGTATGGTTATTCGGTTTACTTTATTAAAATCTATTGCGCAAATAGCAGTGATGTCAGCAATGCAGTAAGTATCCCCCAGTAAGTATTCGTTGGTTTCGAGGTGAACATTCATGATTTGCATGAATTTTATTATTTGGCTTCTACACTCTTCACCCCATTCTTTAATCGGGTTCATTCTATCTTTAAAGTAGCCACTCGTATGTTGAAAGCACATACCCGTTGGAACAAATAGGTAGAATTCTACCCAGCGTTGCCACATTTCGATTTGTGCTTTTTCAATGGGGCTCGACCCCATTAAAGGGTGGTTGGGACTAATCTCTTCAAAATAGCGGCAAATAGCAACTGTCTCTGAAATGTATTGGCCATCATCTAATTCTAGAACGGGAACTTTTTTTAATGGGTTTTTGATTTGAAAATCAGATGTTAAATTATCTCCATTTTGTAGGTCGAGCTGTACAAACTCAACGTCCGAGATTTTTTTTTCGGCTAAAAAGATGCGTACTCTTCTTGGGTTTGGTGCTGTTTTTGTTTCATATATTTTCATAATTATCTCTATTTCTGAATGATCGGTTAGTAATGTATTATATTTCTAAACGATCAGTCAAGAATGGTGTATGATTTAGTGTCTGTACGAAAAGTCAGATCCACTTTCCGTACAGACACTAATTAATTTGTTGTTCTAGGAGTGAGCTGAATGGCTCGAAAAGTTGAATTCGATGAGGCGGTAGCATTAAAGCGGGCTATGAGACTTTTTTGGCAAAAAGGTTATGAATCGACTTCTATTCAAGATTTAGTTGAGACATTAGGTATTAATCGTTTCAGCCTATACAACTCATTTGGAGATAAGAAAGCATTATTTATTCAAGCATTAGAGCTTTATCATAAAACGGTTCTATCTGAGTTGTTAAAACCGCTTAAAAGCGAAGGTCTTGGCAAGCAGAAACTAGATGATTATTTGGCTTTTATGCAAGCGAAATTAGAGTCAAAATCTGGCTTACTTGGGTGCTTTGTTCAAAACTCTAGTTTAAGTTCTGTTGCGCAACATCAAGATGTTTCGAGGGTGTTGAGGGATATGTGCGGTGATTTGAGCGCTTCTATAGAAAGCGCTATACAGCAGTCCATTAATGAGGGAGATATGATGGGTGGAGAGAGGGCCTCGGTATTGGCAGGACATATCTTATGTCAAATTCAAGGGTTGATCGTACTACGTAAGTCACTTAAAAGTATTAACGGTATTGGGCAGCAGGTACGTTTTTTACGCCAGCAAGTTTCGCAGTGGTAAAGTTACTGGTGCGACGTAGTATGTGTGTTTGTTTGTATCGAGAAGTCTGAAAGAAATAAGTTGCCTGCATCTCTACCTTCACTGCTGTCTCCCATTAAATGTTCAAACTTAAATAGATCAATTGTTACATCCGTTTGACCTTTGATAGAGCCATCAAGTTGGATAGTTGACTTGTGGTGGACGTTGCTCTCTTTGTAACGCACTTCGCTAGTGGTTAGTGATGTGAGAAATTTTGTATTTGTAACAACATATTCCCCAGCGTGAATGGCTTCTTCAAACGCTTCTTCGTCTATATTAAAGGCTGTAATGATGCTGCTTTTATCAATATCGTTCACTTCAATATTGCGAAGTTCATTTTCAACAAAATCTTTGGTTGAATCACCTTCAGCATATTGATCGATACTTGCTTCAGATGAAAAGCTGGACAGATTTTCGTATTCAGAGGGCTTGTTTGAGCTAGAGTCGGCTTTGTTGTTAAATTTACTCTTTGAGATATCATATCCTTCAGAGACTAAACCTGCTGATGGTGCGGCATACATTTCAATTGGATTGTAACCAATGTCAGCCGATACTCCACCTAAATCCATTTCATTCATTGGTTCAACGGCAAAAACTAGAGAGTTTATTACAAGGCCGCAAATAAAAGAAAGTCCATATTTTATGTGTTTATTAGGCGTGTTTTTCATATCGTTCTATCTACTCTTGATTCATATTTAAGGCGAACATTAGTTTTTAGTCGATTATTAAGGTTTACAAGTGTACATGTTTTATTGTGTGGATAGAATGGATTAATATGAATATTATTCATATTATGAGCTGATTCTCAAAATTACTCTGTAAATTAACGGTTGAAGTGCTAAGCAATTTAACTGGGAGGGTCTAAACTGATTAATAGATAAAGTGCGTTATAGCATCACAGGTGTTGTTGTTGCGTTCTTTGTTGGTGCACCTAAAGATAAAAATTGATAAAAAATGGTAAGCCAAATTAGGAGAGGTACATGTTGGATGATTCAGATCCAGTAGAAACCGCTGAGTGGTTAGATGCAATTACTTCAGTTATCGAAAATGAAGGGGTGGAGCGGGCCGCGTATTTATTATTAAAAATCGCAGAAAAAGCCAGAAAACTGGGAAGTGATCAGCCATATTCAGTTATTACTCCCTACTGCAATACTATTCCACCGCATAAAGAAGCCAGAATGCCCGGCGATTTATTTATGGAGAGACGAATTCGTTCCTTGATTCGTTGGAATGCGATGGCAATGGTATTACGCGCCAATAAAAAACCTGGAGAACTTGGTGGCCATATTTCTTCCTTTTCTTCTAGTGCGACTCTTTATGATGTTGGTTTCAATTATTTTTTCCATGGTGGAAATGACCAGCGTGAAGCTGACCTCATTTATATTCAAGGCCATACGGCTCCCGGAATCTATGCCCGCTCATTTATAGAGGGGCGATTATCTGAAGAGCAAATGGATGGTTATCGAAGTGAAGTAGGTGAGAACGGTTTGCCATCGTACCCACATCCTTGGTTAATGCCTGATTATTGGCAATTCCCAACGGTATCTATGGGCTTAGGTCCGTTACAGGCAATTTATCAAGCCCACGTGATGAAGTATCTTCATAGTCGTGAGTTGACGGAGAAAGGTAACCGTAAGGTTTGGTGCTTTGTTGGTGATGGAGAAACGGATGAGCCTGAAACACTCGGCTCAATTGCGTTAGCCGGTAGGGAAAAATTAGATAACCTTATTTTCGTGATCAACTGTAATCTTCAACGTTTAGATGGCCCAGTACGCGGCAATGGGAAAATCATACAGGAGTTAGAAGGCGTATTTCGTGGCGCGGGTTGGAATGTTCTGAAGGTAGTTTGGGGTCGTATGTGGGACCCACTGTTTGAAAAAGATACCGAAGGTGCAATGCAGCGCGCTATGGATGAAGTGGTTGATGGCGAGATGCAAAATTATAAAGCCAATGGTGGCGCCTATACCCGTAAACACTTTTTCGGCCGCTATCCTGAGTTAGAAAAAATTGCAGAAACCCTATCTGACGATGATATAGAACACTTAAATAGAGGCGGGCATGACCCTTATAAAGTATATGCAGCATACCATAATGCGGTTAACCATACTGGTCAGCCAACGGTTATATTAGCGCATACCATTAAAGGTTATGGCTTTGGTAAAGCTGGGCAGGCTACGAATACTACGCATTCATTGAAAAAGCTCAGTGTAGAGAACCTTAAGGCATTCCGGGATCGTTTTGGTGTGCCCGTGAATGATGAAAATATAGAGGATATTCCTTATTTTCGTCCTTCAGCAGATAGCCCTGAAGCTTTATACATGAAGAAGAAAAGGGAGGGCTTGGGCGGATTTTACCCTAAAAGACGTCAGCAGAGCCATCCTTTAGTATTGCCTGAAATGGACATATATAAAGCACAATTGGAGGGCTCCGGAGAGCGCAAGATATCGACAACGATGGTGTTTGTCAGAATATTGTCATCGCTCACAAAAGATAAACGAATTGGAAAGCGAGTGGTACCTATAATTCCTGATGAAGCTAGAACATTTGGTATGGAAGGTATGTTTCGCCAGTTAGGTATTTATACATCAGAAGGTCAAAAGTATGTGCCGAATGATCATGAGCAAGTTATGTATTATCGTGAAGATCAAGCGGGACAAATTCTGGAAGAAGGTATAAACGAAGCCGGTGCGATGGCAGCATGGATAGCTTGTGCAACGTCTTATAGTACACATGATTACCCTTTAATTCCTTTCTACGTTTTTTATTCTATGTTTGGTTTTCAACGAGTCGGTGACCTGGCTTGGGCAGCGGGGGATATGAGTTCTCGAGGGTTTTTGATTGGCGGTACGGCAGGTCGAACAACACTTAATGGTGAGGGTTTACAGCATCAAGATGGCCATAGCCATGTTTTAGCGGGAACAATACCAAACTGTATTGCCTATGACCCTGCATATGGTTGTGAGCTAGCTATTATCATTCAGGACGGTATGCACCGAATGTACCAGGAGAATGAGAATGTCTATTTTTACTTGACTATCATGAATGAAAATTATTGCCAGCCTGCTTTGATTCCCAATTCTGAAGAGGGAATTTTAAAAGGCATGTACTTGTTTGAGAGTGTAAAACCTAAGGGGCGGGGGAAAAAATTGCATGTCCAACTTCTTGGAAGTGGCGCAATTTTAAATGAAGTACGGGCGGCGGCAAAATTATTGATGGAAGATCATGGCGTTGGCAGCGATGTTTGGAGCGTTACAAGTTTTAATGAGCTAGCAAGAGATGGTAATAAAGTAGCTAGATGGAATATGTTGAATCCGGATAAAAAACCTAAAGTATCCTACGTATCAAGTTGCTTGGAAGGAAAGGCTGGTCCTGTCATCTCATCAACGGATTATATACGTTTATATAGCGATCAAATAAGAGCGTATGTTCCAAATGACTTTCATGTCTTGGGAACCGATGGTTTTGGGCGAAGTGATACACGAGAAAACCTTCGCCAATTTTTTGAGGTAGATCGTTATTATGTGACGATCGCTTCTTTGAATGCACTTTCTTTACAGGGCTTGATTGATGCCAAGGTTGTACTTGATGCGATGCGCAAGTATGGAATTGACAGGAACTGTTTAAGCGCCATGCAGCGATAAATGAGGCATATTAATGAATGCATTAGAGGTTAAAGTTCCAAATGTAGGTGTTGAAGGTGCTGTTGAAGTAATTGAAATTTGCGTTTCTGTAGGCGATGAACTCAGCATAGATGACCCTTTGATTGTACTTGAATCGGATAAAGCAACGGTAGAAGTCCCATGTCCATCCAGCGGTATTGTTGAACGGATTGCATTGAGTCTGGGAGATAAAGTAGCTGAAGGCGCTCTCATCTTGCTTATGCAGGCTAACAATATTGAAAAATCTAAGTCTATCTCAGAACCAGATGTTGCTGAAAGTATAGTGCCTGTTATTGATTCAGGCCCTGAAGCTGATGGGCCACTTAGTTCTCATGAACATGATGTTATTGTTCCTGATTTAGGCGGGAGTGAGCAGGTAGAAGTGATAGAAATTGTTGCTGGAATTGGACAGGTACTGGAGCAAGAAGAAACGCTTATTGTACTTGAATCGGATAAAGCGACGATGGAAATTCCCTCGCCGGTAGCCGGAGTATTGAAATGCTTCCAAGTTAGTATTGGTGATAAAATATCTTCAGGCGATATTATTGCCACGGTCACTACAAGTAATAAGGTAAATGAACCTGTTATTGCAAAGGCATCAATAGAAGCAGAGGCCGAGAAAGCAATCTCCTCAGAGCAAGCGGTATCAGTAGAAACTGGTTCGCAATTGAGGGCATCAGCAGGTCAGCTAGAAACGCGAAATTCTCAGGTACATGCAGGGCCCTCAATTAGAAAGTATGCTCGAGAACTCAGTGTAGACCTAAGTTTGGTAACTGCGACCGGACCTCGTGGCAGAATATTAAAAGAAGATCTGACTCAATACATAAAACAGCAGGTTCAAACTGCACAAAACTTATCTTCAGGCCAAGTGAGCAATACTGGTCTCCCTTCAGTTGCGTTGCCAGACTTTACTAAATTTGGTGAGGTTGAAGTGCGTGCCATGGATAAAATTCAACGTATTACAGCTGACAATATGTTGAAAAGCTGGCTTAACGTCCCGCATGTTACTCAGTTTGATGAAGCTGATATCACTGAAATGGAACTCTTCCGTAAGCAGCAAAAAAACCTAGGAGAAAGTAAAGGGGTTAAGCTAACGCCTATGGCATTCATTTTGAAAGCCTGCGCATTTGCGATGTCAGCGCTGCCCCAATTTAATGTGTCTATCAATATGAAAGATAATCAGTTTATTCAAAAGAAGTATATTCATATTGGGTTTGCTGTGGATACCCCGAATGGTTTGGTCGTACCTGTTATACGCAACGTTAATAAAAAGAGCTTGTGGCAACTAGCTCAGGAGTGCCAAGAGTTGGCATCGAAGGCAAGAGATAAAAAACTGTTACCGAATGATATGCAGGGTGGATGTTTTACTATTTCTAGCTTGGGAGGGCTGGGTGGAACATCCTTCACTCCTATTGTAAATACACCGGAAGTGGCGATACTAGGTGTTTCTAAAGCCCAGTTTCAGCCTAAACTTAATGAAGACGGGGTGTTTATTCCCCGGTTAATGTTGCCGTTATCATTATCATATGACCACAGGGCAGTAAATGGAGCGGATGCAGCTCGGTTTACCAGCTTGCTTGGGAAGGTATTAAGTGATTTAAGGGAGTTGTTATTGTGAGTAAAACTATTCAAAATAAAGCTTGGTGTGATAGCTGTAGGGCTAGCATTAGATGTATACCCCCCAGACAACAGAGCAAATAGGTATTATGGAATTCAAGACCCAGTTTATTCACCGTGAAGACCGGAGAATTACCCGACAAGCATTAACTGGCAAACATGGCTTCATGGCTAGGGTCGATGTAAATAATGTTAGTGTAGATGTATCCTTTAACGACTTTTCAAGCTTGGGTTTCGCATTAACCTTACCTGGTGAGCATGCTGAAGCGTTGAAGGTTGGGGCTAGTATAGAGGTTTTCATCAGCCCGCTACTGAATCATCAGTATTTGATTAAAGGTATTGTGATTGATAAGCAGTTGCTTAAAAATTCAGATGTAAAAATATCTGCCGTCATAGAACATGAGCAAAGTAGTAAACACGATAATTATCATCCGGTTCACTTTAGTGTTGAACAAAGTTTAAAAGGAGTTATTGTTCACCCTTTTGTGTATAAACAGAAAAGTTATTTTGAGCTTGAAAGCCTTTCTAGAAATGGGTTTTATGCCACAGGGATTCATTCAGAATTTACGCTATTCGACGGTATGGAGATAAAATATAGCCTAGCGTCTATTTCAGGCTTACAGAATGTTGTCGGTAAAGTGTCAAATGTCTCTCTGACTGAACAAAATAAAATTAGATGTTTTATCGATATGCCTACAATTACCTTCAGCGCTGAAGACGAGTTGTCCCAACACTGCTTCCATTATGCCCAAAAAACACCTAGAGATATTAGTCGTGCCGGACTAAATGCTAAGCACATTCAAGAACTAGTGCAGTATCGTTTTGTTGAAACTCAAGCTGAATATGAGGCGGTTTTGAAGCTTCGGCGAAAAGCATATGCTAGCCAAGGTCTTTGTTCAAAAGAGGACCCTATATCGACTTTAGCCATGGAGCAAGATGCTTATGGCAGAATATTGATCGCTTTTCATAATGAAAGAGTCATAGGTAGTGCCTTATTGGTATTTGGTGAAAAAGGCAGTAAACCTTTCGAACTTGATTTTTTATTGCCTAAAAGTCAATTTTCGAAGTTGCCAGCTTATGACGAGTTGATGGAGATCACCGCTATATGCATCGAAAAATACTACCAGGAAACTGATGTGTTGCTTGGGGTGTTTGAAAATATGTATCGGGAAGGTTTATCTGCAGGGAAAAAGTATGTCCTTGTTGCTAGTCAAGATGAATGGGTTTCTAAATACCAATTTATGGGCTTTAAGAAAATCGGCCAGAGGGTTAATCACGCAAGGAAAAATGACTTGCAGTTAGATGTCATGATGTTAAATAAAGATACGGGGAAAACGGGGAAAGGAATGAATCCTGTGCGTTGGTGGAAAGTCTGGGGGCATGTGAGTTTGCACTTATATCAACGAAGAATAATTGAATATACGTGGATGCAAAAGTCACGCGTTTATATCAACCGGGGGCTATATGGAATTATTAAGGGCTTGAAAAATATACTTGGCGCGAATCGCTAGTCTGAAAAGAAAAACCTCACTCAAGCTCTTTGCAGAGCTTGAGTGATTTTAGGCTAAGCCGGAACAACATTCTCAGCTTGAGGGCCTTTTTGACCAGAGCCTTCAGTGAAGGTAACTGCTTGACCTTCGGCTAAGGTCTTAAAACCATCTCCTTGAATACTGCTAAAGTGAACGAATAAATCTGGACCATTTTCTCTTTGAATAAACCCAAAACCTTTTGATTCATTGAACCATTTTACGGTTCCTGAAAGTGTATCTGACATTGTCTAACCTTTTTCATTAAATTAACTTTGTGATGAGCGGCATAAACCAGGGTTTAACAAACTCAAATTTAAACTCGTGCTCACATTCATGTTTGAATTACTTATTGCTGCTTGCTGAATTCTTTGTTTAAAAAAGCAGCTCATGCGAATAGGCTCAAACTCACTAACAAGTGTAGTAAAGGAATTGTGAATCAACAAAGTTATAAAACGACATTTTTTAATGTTTTTGAAAAATTCTTATCGATTGTAGTTATATAGCACTAAAAAAGAATGCACACACGCGAGTGTCATATTTAAGCTAAGGACTCATTAGTCCATAAACAGCTGGTTTTGGTACCTTTCTGAAACCATTTAGTACAAGAAAAAAACCTCACATAACTAGATCGACTAACTAAATGGTTAATATCTACTATATTTACTGTGCAAGGCAGAGAATTTAGATTGATGAATTTGTCTTAGCTTGGGGTTATGTATGAAGAATACCGTATTAATAGTTGAAGACAGTCGTTCTTTTGCCTTAAGCCTGGAAGAAGCTGTTCGGCAAGGTAGCCACTTTCAGATATTAGTGGCGCTTAACTATGCGCAAGCTTGCCAAATGCTAGAGAATTATAAAGAAGAAATATTTTTAGCTATTACAGATTTGAACTTGCCAGACGCAGAACCTGGTGATGCGGCCAAATTAATGTCAGCCAACAATATCCCATGCATCGCCTTTACAGGTAATTTCAGTCAAGGTCTTAGAGAAAAAGTCTTGTCACTGGGGGTATCCGATTATGTGCTTAAGAATGATAAATATGATATCGATTATGTAGTGAAAACGATCATTCGCTTGTCGAATAATAGAAAAATCAAAGTCATGGTTGTTGATGACTCAAGAAGTTCACGGCAACTACTTTCTGTATTATTAGAAAAACAGTGTTATCAGGTAACTGTAGCCGACTCTGGTAAAGAGGCGCTTAAACTACTACAACAAGATGGTCAGTATAGAATACTGTTAGTTGATATTATCATGGACGGTATGGACGGTTTCCAATTATTAAGAGCATTGCGTGAAAAACATGACGTCACTCAGATGTCTATTATTGGCATATCGGGCAAAGCCGATTCTCTCGATGTTGCCAAATTCATGAAATATGGTGGTAATGACTTCCTTCAAAAACCGATTGAACAAGAGCAGCTATGTTGCAGGGTGAATAGTAATGCCCAATTACTTGATCAATTTGATAGTCTCAATCTATTAAATCTGCAGAAGAACGAATTGTTAGGCATGGCTGCCCATGATATTCGCGGACCTTTAGGTGTCGTTATGTCAGCGTGTAGTCTGCTTAAAAAGGAAGTTAAGGCAGAACATCCTTCGATGTTAGTTGATTTGGCAGCAGAAGCTGCTGAGAATATGGAGGCATTGCTAGACCAACTGCTAGATTACAGTGCTATTGAAAGCGCCAGTATATCGATTAATAAAACACATTTTAATTTAACAGACTTGCTTGAAAAAATTGTCAAAGAAACAAGGCTTTTAGCGAATGATAAAGAGCAGCACCTGATTATTGATCCGATGATGGAAACCGTATGGATTAGAGCGGATTCGACGCGTATTAAAGAGGTGGTTCAAAATTTAATTTCAAATGCTATTAAATACTCCCAGAGGGGAGGGAATATAGAAATTGCCATTTCAAATAATCATAAAAAAGCTCGAATAGAGGTTATCGATGAAGCGGGCGGCGTGCCTGAAGAGGAGGTTCATTTATTGTTTGAGCCGTTTAATAATATATCTACCCAACCGACTGATGGTGAACGCAGCACTGGTCTGGGTTTGTCAATCTGTCAACGCATAATGGAATTGCATGGTGGCAAGGTGAAATATCGTACAAATCGGCATATTGGCAGTATCTTCGAAGTTATTATCCCCTGTATAGAAGATCATTAGATTATAAAAAAACTGTGATACATATCTCGTTAATCAAATGTTACAAATTGAAAAACTTCTACAACAGATTAATTTATTGCCAAGGACTATTCTTTAGTTATTGAAGTACGGAGGAGCGATTCAGGCCCGCCCTTCCAGAAACAACCCTTTTTTGAAAGATTTCGTTTTGTTGTTGTTTGCCCGGTTTATACCGGGCTTTTTATTGCCTGTCATTTAAGGTTTCTATAATACTAGCTTAAACCACGGCAAGCATTTCATTCACTGCCATAGCAAACTCTGTACCAGAATCTTCCTGTAAGAAGTGGCCTCCTTTCAGTGTCACATGCTTCATTCCTTTAGCGCCTGGTATGCGTTTTTGCATGTACTTATCACCGCCTCGTGTAATTGGGTCACCATTACTGAAGGTTGTTAAAAAAGGCTTCTCCCATTTTTCAAGAACTTTCCAGGCTTGCTTATTTGCCTCAGACGCTGGGTCGTTAGTGTCTACTGGCACAAGAGCGGGGAAAGCCCGCGTACCGGCTTTATACTTACTATTAGGAAAAGGCGCGTCATAAGCACGACGTTCATCTTTACTGAAAGATTTAAAACTGCCATATTCCACAATTCGGGCAATCGGAAACCAAGGGCTATTTAATGCAAAGGCCTTCCAGTATTTAAAGGCATTGGGTATTTTTTCTTCACCCGTAGGCAGCATGCCATTACCAACAACAATCGCTTTAAAGCGCGCTTCATTTTCTGCTGCTAGTCGTAAACCTAATAAGGACCCCCAGTCTTGGCAAACAAGCGTGATGTTGGTTAAATCCAATTGTTCGATCAGGGATTCAAGCCAGTTCATGTGAGATAGGTAGCTGTAGTCAGTTACTTTAAGTGGCTTATCTGACTTGCCGAAACCAATTAAGTCTGGGGCAATCACGCGATGACCGGCAGCTGAACAAACGGGAATCATATGTCGATACAAGTATGACCAGCTGGGCTCACCATGAAGCATCAAAATAGGGTCTGCACTTGAAGGGCCTTCATCCAGATAGTGCATGCGCAAGCCACCAACATCCAAATAATTTTCATCAAATTGATAATTGGGAAGGTTCTTAAAACGTTCATCGGGCGTTCTGATGTAAGCTGTCATGTGGAATCCTGTGTGTTATTTGAGAATTTTGTACGACTACTTTGTAAATACTGCAGCGCTCGTGAGGTAGTGTAAAAATTTCTATTCATTGTTGTGGCTAGTTTACTCAAATCTTGGTGAAGAAATACGTTTGAAAATGAAATATTGTTTTTCGAGGTAGTAAAGGGAGTTTGATCCATGAAAAGGTCCTCGTAAGGAGTAATCGGATCAAGCTACGCCAAACAACTGAATAGTGTCAATATTGGATGGTGTTGACTTCAAAACTTCAGTGACGACGATGTTTAATCGAGTGTCCGGGTTTTTCGAGCAAAGGCTTCTCCGGCCATCGATGACGAGGGTATTGTCCACGCATGTCTTTGGCGACATCAAAGTAGGATGTATTCCAGAAATTGGCCAAATCGCTTGTGGTTTGAATAGGTCTTTGAGCAGGAGATAGTAGTTCGAAGCGTAAAGGTACCGTGTTTTCAGCAATCTTTGGCGACTCAATTTCGCCAAACATCTCTTGGAGTCGTACTGATACGGTCGGGCCTTGGTGTTTATCGTAAATTATATTGATTTTTTTATTGCTAGGCGTGAGATAAATGACCGGTGCTTCTCGCTCTAATAATTGTTGCTCACCCCAAGACAGCGTACCTATCATTAGCTCGTATACATTCACCTTTTTAAGTTGCGCTATGCTGTTAACATTTGAAATGTAAGGAAGTAGCCAATGATCGATACTTTGGATCAACGATGTCGGCGATACTATGGGGAATTGCTCAATAGTATCGCCTAACCAGCTTGCTCTTACTAACCACTCTTCGCACTTAGCTGTCCAATTCAGCAAGTTAAGGCCTTCTGACTTTAGTAAGCTGGTGAGGCATTTGTGGAACGCCTCTGCTGAGATATTCGATAGAGTTTGGGTCTTTAGGGTAAGTGCACGATAGGTTGAATTCCTTCGCCCAGAAATATTTTGCTTACTATCATTAAGTTGATACTCATCTTTATCAATAATTTGATCGCCAACGCGGTCATAGATGTCGTCTAATGAAATGGCCGAGGCGCTAAAAATATACCCCTCTTTTTTTTGCGCATTACAATCACTAATGACCAGCCAATCCGAGCCAAATAGTGAATCTTGATCCGATAATACTGCGCCTTTTCCATTAGCTAGCTGATATCGACCACAGTTTGTTGAGCGTCTTTTTGCTATGCGATCTGGGTAGGCTATTAACAGCAGCTTTCCTATATGCGTTTGTAGGTCTATCAGTGAATACGTTGATGCCTTAGTCGGTATTTTTAGCTGATTTTTTAAGGATCTTGTTGTCGTAAGGATTTGTTCAACGACAGCTGTTTTTAAAGGCCAAGATCGTCGCGCTAAGTTTTTATTGGTTTTGTAATCTTGTAGCGCAAGTAAACGCTCAATAATGTCAGTGCCGCGTTGACTATGAAATATATCATTTTCCGATAGCAAAGCTGAAAGTTCACAGGCCAACCCTTTTTCTATGACGTCGCTTGCCTGAAACAACATAGCAGTCAGTCTAGGGTGTAGACCTAGCGTTGCAGCGCGCTTACCTAATGGTGTGATTTTATCTGAAGGGCAAATTAAACCTATTGACATCAATAGTTGTCTAGCTGATTCGAAGTGAGCGGTGGGTGGGGGCGAGAACCAGTTAATCGATTCGAAATCAGTTAAGCCCCATGCGTGTAATTCGAGCACTAAGCCTGCTAAGTCAGCAGATAAAATTTCTTCGCCTTGATAGTCTCGAAGTGAATGTTGCTTGGTTTCACCCCATAAACGAATGCAGTGACCCGCTTGTAAACGACCCGCACGACCTTTGCGCTGTTCTGCCGAAGCCTTGGAAATATAGCTGGTCTCTAGGCGAGTCATACAACTTAAAGGGTCATATACCGCAACTTTCTCTAAGCCGCTATCTATTACGCACGTCACTCCCTCTATGGTTAAGCTTGTTTCTGCAATGTTAGTGGTGAAAATAACACGGCGTTTTCCAGAAGGGTCTCGAAGTAGTGCCCTCTCTTGTTGATCGATGGATAAGCCGCCATATAAGGGTAAAAAGACTAAATTTTTGTCGTTAGAAAATGTACTTTCAGACTCAGAAAGACACCTTTTAATATCGGCTTGGCCAGGAAGGAATATCAGTGTATCGCCCTCTTTTTCATCACTCAATACTGACTTTAAGGCGTTCACTACTTTTAAGCTAAGGTAACGGTTATTGCTGTGGATATAGTCCACACTTACAGGGTGGGCTCGACCAGGGCATATGATGACGGGCGCGTTGTCTAAGTAAGCTGATATTTCATCTGTGTTTATGGTAGCGGACATAACGAGTAACTTTAAGTCTTCACGTATCGTCTGCTGTACTTCTAATGCCAACATTAAGGCTAAATCAGTATGAAGAGAGCGTTCATGAAACTCATCAAGAATGATAAGTGCCACATTAGTCAATTCCGGGTCACTCTGAAGTCTTCTGGTCAGTATCCCTTCAGTGACTATTTCTAAAACGGTATTGTCAGATATTCTTCGGTCGTTTTTTACTTGGTAACCAACCCTATCGCCAACCTTTTCCCCCAATTGTCTTGCCAAATAGTAGGCGATTGATTTAGCTGCTACACGCCGAGGTTCAAGCATTACAATTTTCTTATTACCTAGCCAAGCCGCATCGATAAGGCTTAAAGGCAAAGCTGTTGATTTTCCTGCACCCGGCTCTGCTTGTAACACCAGGTTATTGTTAAGTGTTAGGGTCTCGGTTATTTGCGGTAGAAATTTGATGATTGGAAGCAATTTTAGGCTCTATTGGGTGTTAGTTGGTGAATCAGGTAGTTTCTATCGGCGTTAGACGTGATGTCTTAGTCCGGTAAATTTTCCAATAAAAAGCGTTTAATGTTTTCGCCCATTACCATACGGATATCATCTTCGGGCATATCCAGATCCAACAAAGCTTCCACGATGAGCGGTAGACCTCTTACCTCAATTATTGCTTTAATGGCACCGTCAAAGTCCGAGCCTAGAGCAACATGCTCGATGCCAATTAAATTCACAGTGTATTGAATAGCTCTTGCAATATCAGCGACACCCGAACCACAAATAGCTTGGTCAAACATCGCAATACCAATTAAACCACCGTTTTGGGCAATTTGCGTTAAATGTTTATCAGACAGATTTCTAACATTGTCACAGGTACCTTTAACGCCCGTATGGGAAACAATAACAGGGTTTTTAGCCGATGCTAAGATATCGTCAATTAGTTTCGGTGCGGCATGGGCTAGGTCAACTATAATTTTCAGCTGTTCCATTTTCTTCAGCGCTTCTTGCCCAAATCCGGTTATGCCGCCATGACTCACTCCATGTGCTGACCCTCCGAGTTCATTGTCAAAAAAGTGTGTTAAGCCGATCATTCTAACGCCTGCGTTGAAGACGGTATCGATATTTTCTATCTTACCTTCAAGGGCTTGGGCGCCCTCGATTCCCAAGAAGCCAGCAGTAATATTTTCGTCTGTTTTACGACGAGCTATATATCGTCGTAAATCGTTTTTAGATTTAATGACCGACAACTTACCTTCTGACATTGCGCTAAACTCATGAAGGTTATTGGCCTGCTCAATGACTCGTTCAGTTAAACTAAACCAGGCTTTAAGTGGGCGTCCCTGTGCCATAAACAGGCGTGTAATTTGGTCTGTTTCTCCGGTGTTTTTATCGAAATTAATGCCCACAGGTGTTTTGTTGACGATCGTAAAGGCTTGCAGGGCCATATTGGCTTGCAACATACGAGGCACATCTTCGTGTCCATAAGTATGTTCTTTAAGAATATCTCTTTGCCACAGCAATACATCGCTATGTAAATCACCAATAAAATCTAGTGACTCATATAGTACTTTCGTTTTGTTATTTACCTGATATGGAGCAGAGATAACAGTCGTATTTATTTGCTTATCTAATAAAGCGGGCGCAAAAGCGACGACCAGAAGATAAGCCGCTACGAGTAAGACTAAGATAAGCGGAAGCCATGTTTTCAGAAAACTAGCGCGGGAAAAGTTCATTGATAGTCTCTAAAGGAGAGTTAGAAAATGCAGAATAAGGGCCTATTGGGTAAAAGTCCAATAAGACATCAGGTAGATCAAATTCGAGCTACAGGTTTATAGCTTCAGGCTTATTGCTGTTTTATAACTACAGCTTCATTGTAAAAGCTTGAACATGCCTTTAAATCGCTTTCTTCAATATTACAGGATAGGACGTTAAATCGATCACGTTTATATACGCTTTTTTCAATCGAGCTCGACTCCCTAGCCAACTAAACAAACACCTCATTGACATTAAAATTTCTGAGATACAAATATAAAATTAAATAGCTGTGTGCTTGATTGAATAGAGCGTATAGTCGCCCGTATTGTCTTTCCCTGTATTGAGCCTACTGGCCATCACGCCTACTATCCTCCATATTGCGATCCTATTTGCTTGCAAGCGAATAGCTTAGATTTTTAGCACCTTCTGTTTGCGTCTCTCAATCTTAATGAGAACAGCCAAATTTTTAGCGTACATCTGTTGTTTTGAACAGAGAACTGTTGCGCGTGACCGTTTGTCACGTGAAGTCGGTGTGTCCTTGATTTTTACTCATTCCTTTTTGGGAGCACCATGACTACTTTTAACAAAGAAATCCAGGATTTACAGCCTGCTATTATATCCTATATAAAAGATCTCCCTAATGTGTGCTCACTAGCTGGGTTGGCCTGCACGCTATTAGCGATCTATTTTAGTATTATTGGCGTTTACTACGCCGCAATGATTGGCATGATCTGGGCGGTTGCCTTTGACTGGGCCGATGGTTTGGTTGCACGAAGAATGAAAGGTCGTTCAGGTAGTGACCGTGTTTTTGGTGGCCAACTCGATTTGGTAATCGATATTGTTAGTTATGGCGTTACTCCTGCGATTCTGTTGTTGAGTTATGGCAAGCTTGACCCTGTATTTCTGCCAGTGGCTTTCATCGTATTAACAGCTAGTGCCATTCGCTTAAGTTATTTCAGTACGTTCGGCTTGTCTGATGAGTCTAAATACACAGGGCTAGCACTGGATAACAACAGCATCGCGCTGGTCTTTATCTTTCTTTTTGAAAGTTTGCTTCCAAGTGACGTGTTCTCGGTAGTCTTCTATGTCAGTGCTTTAGGTTTAGCCACTTTAAATGTATCTCAAATTAAAACCCCCAAACTTTCTGGTAATCCACGAAATGTATTTTTACTTGCGTGTTATACGCTCGGAATAACCGCTATTTATGCCTGGAAACTCTTATAGCAAGTGTTCGTATTAATCAAATGGCCGTTAACTAACGGCACTGATAATTAATTTTTCAAGGAAATAAATAGCACATGATTGTATATACCGTAGGTACGTTTGACTTGTTACATGTAGGGCACCTTGCTTTACTAGAATACTGTAAATCATTAGGAGGCGTTCTGGCCGTTGGCGTTGCATCAGACCGTGTTGTCAATTCTTATAAACCTAATGCGCCGGTTATTCCACTTGAGCAGCGAATGGAAATGTTAAGAGCGTTGCGTTGCGTGGATATTGTACGCCCCTATGATGAACTTGAATACGTATCGGGTTGCAAAGAACTGAATGCTGATATTTTCGTGATTGGCGAAGATTGGGGCAATAAACCGCACAACCTTGCAGTGGAATCGTATTTGAAGTCGGCAGGAAAACAGATTAAACAAGTGCTTTATAATCCCCGCACATCTTCAACAACGATAAAGAAAAATGTCAGAGCTCAATCTATTAAGGTAAGCAATTTAAGCATGGCTGTTGCATAGAAATTTTGAGAAATAGCATCCGCAGATATCACTGATATTGGGCGAATATTAATTACAGTGATTGACGCATATAAAAAAGCTATTCCTATCAATTGGTAGTTTATAGAGCCATACTGATATTGTTACTCATTAACTTGGTTGTTTATAAGCAAGTTACAGATAACAATAGCCCTCAGGTTGACTCAACTTGCCTTAGGTTTATGACGTTACAACAGGTGGAAAGTATAATGAGCAAAGGACAAGACAGTAAAAAGAATGTTAAAAAGAAGCCACTTTTAACAGCAAAAGAAAAGAAAGCCGCGAAGGCCGCCAAGAAAGGCGGTACAAGTGCGTTAAGTCATTAAGTAAGAACTGGCCATCGAGTTTTAGGGTGGCCTTTATTATTTAATAAATAGTAAAGATGATGTGTTAATTTGAGCGACAGTTAACTCGCTAGTTTCTTGTAGCGGATATTTGAGTCAAAATCATATAGTTTGATAGGGTTTACATCTTCTTGAAATCTGGTCTAAGCTGATGCAGTTTTGTAGGCGTAAACATTCGTTAATGTGGTAATCGCCATGGATTCTCTTCAGAAAAATCATTGCGGTTTTTCAGTTCATCTTTTATGTCCTCGATAAAGTCATTTTCAAGTTCACAGCCTTGAATATTGCTTAATCTAAGTACATCCCAAAGCCTGCGGCTGGAGATCATCGCTACCTCAGTGTCAATCCATTGATATATTTTTTCTTGCTTATCATTGGTGACTAAATTGAAATTTTTGCGTTGTTGTTCCATTATTCCACAAGCCGGTTTTGATTCTTCTGACTCTTTGTATTTACTATAAATATTGTTCATTGTTTTTATATCCTTATTAATTTTGTGAGACTTAATTGTGTGGATGCGTTATTAATAGCAAATGAAGGTAATATGAAGATTAGGTTAAATGAACCTCTTACTTTGAAATCTATTTAGGAGTTATTAATGGGCATCATGCGTAAAATCGTGCTGGTTTATCTGTTTGTTTTTAGTGCTGTTGTGTCGGCGGAGTTAATAGTCAGACATGCTGATTGGGCAGTGCCTGTCATTGGGTCTTCTCTCGATAATATGTATAAAGTGGATGACTTTCTGTACCGTTCAGAACAGCCAAATAAATCAGAATTTAAGAAAATATCTAAGCTAGGTATCAAAGAAGTATTGAATCTTCGTGAATATCATACAGATAAGGATGAAACGGAAGACATAGACATAAACCTACACCGGATTAAAATCGCTACGGGTTCTATCACCGAAGAGCAGGTCTTTAAAGCGCTAAACATAATACTTAAGAGTAATGGGCCAATATTAGTGCATTGCTGGCATGGTTCAGACAGAACAGGTGCAATCATTGCTGCCTACCGTGTAGTTCATCAAGGTTGGTCTAAAGAAAAAGCCATTGAGGAGTTAATAAATGGCGGGTACGGGCATCACTCGACTATTTATTCAAATATTGCTGATTTGATTCAGAATTTGGATGTGAATAAAATAAAGGCAAAACTCAACTTAAGGGCAGAACTTACGTCCAAGTAGAGTAGATACTCTTTGCTATAGAATTTTTGATGAAGATTAAAATTGAATTCAGAGTGGGCTTTATTGTCCTGTCTTTTGCGGCATAAGATTCCTTGTTTATACTAACTCTCGATTAGAAAATGTGTTGATCTTGGTGGTTTTGGATTCATTTCAGTATGGCCCTTATCGCACATATTATGTCGTACGAGACAATTTAGCGTGGATCATTTATATGAGAAAGTAGTCTCATCGAATTTTACACTGAAAAAAGGTCTGTATTATGTCTGCTAATCTTCTTAACGCTCGGGATGTTCAATTTCAATTATATGAAGTCTTAAACAGCGCTTCATTGACTCAAAGAAGCCGCTTCTCAGAACATACTAAAGAGACGTTTGATGCGTCAATCGAGACGGCTGCACAAATAGCGACAGACTTATTTGCTCCTCATAATGCCAAGCTTGATAGCAATGAACCGACGTTCGATGGTAAAAAAGTTTCCATTATTCCTGAGGTTAAACACGCTTATGATGCCCTTGCAGAAGCTGGGTTTATCGCTGGCAGGCAAGATTACGCATTAGGGGGAATGCAGCTCCCTGAAGTGATCATGACGATGTGCATGGGGTATTTTACCTCTGCTAATGCTTCAACATCGGGTTATCCGTTTTTAACCTGTGCAGCGTCAAATCTCATTAATACTTTTGCGAGCGACACCTTAAAAGAACAGTTTCTGCCTGCCATGCTACAAGGTCGTTTCAGTGGCACGATGGCGATGACGGAGCCTGAGGCAGGTTCGTCTTTATCTGATATACGTACTTCCGCGAAGAAAACGGACCAGGGACATTACTTGGTTAAAGGTAGCAAAATGTTTATTTCAGGTGGCGACCATGAAATGACAGACAATATTGTGCATTTGGTGTTAGCCAAAATTGAAGGTGCACCGGCTGGCGTAAAAGGCATCTCACTATTTCTAGTACCAAAATTCACCTTGAATGAAAAGGGCGATCCAGGTGAGCGCAATGATGTTGCATTGGCGGGATTGATCCATAAGCTGGGCTATCGTGGCACCACTTCTACAGTGTTATCGTTTGGTGAAAACGATGCTTGTGTTGGTTATTTGATTGGCGAAGAGCATCAAGGTTTGCGCTATATGTTTCAAATGATGAACGAAGCGAGAGTGGGCGTAGCAATGGGCGCGACGATGATTGGTTATCGTGGCTATTTGTATTCTCTCGAGTATGCGCGAGACAGGGTGCAAGGACGACATGCTACAGACTCACCTACTTCTAAGCCTATCTCCATAGTGCAACATGCCGATGTGCGGAGGATGTTATTAGCGCAAAAAGCCTATGTTGAAGGTGGTTTGTCGCTTTGTCTGTTGGGCGCATCTTTGCTAGATGATTACAATACTCAGCCAGACCCTGAGTTGGCAAAGCAGGCCCATGTATTATTAGATCTACTTACCCCGGTGATCAAATCGTGGTGTTCAGAATACGGGCCAAAGGCTAACGATCTTGCGATACAAATTTTGGGTGGTGCGGGTTATACACGAGAATATCCGGTAGAACAGTACTGGCGGGATAACCGTTTGAACCCGATTCATGAGGGTACAAATGGTATTCAGGCTTTGGACCTTTTAGGGCGAAAGGTGTGGCAGCATAAAAGTTTAGGTTTACAGTTGCTAGGGCAGCGCATTGGTGAAGATGTTCATCGTGCAGAGGGGCTCGGCGGACGATGCAAGGAGTGGGGGGTATCCTTGAAAGAGGCTCTGCTATTAGTACAAAAAGTCACGATGCAGCTTGGAGGCGATCTTGCAAAAATGGATGTCAATAAGACATTAGCAAACGCAGGATGTTATCTTAATCTGGTTGGGAAAGTAGTTGTATCTTGGTTATGGTTGAAGCAAGCCATGGCAGCAGAAGTTGGTTTGGCTGCTAATAGTGACGCTGATAGTAATTCTGATGACGCTAACTTCTATCAAGGAAAATTACAGGCCGCTCAGTACTATTTTAAGTGGGAACTATCGACTATTCAGCAAGATGCAGACTTATTGTTAAACAGAGACGATACCTGTTTTTCGATGCAGAATGACTGGTTCTAAATTGTGCTAACAAATATAGAGGTTAAAAATGATATTTAATAAAGGTATGAAGCGTTTTGCGCAAAAACGTATAGCCATCACCGGTGCTGCAAGTGGTTTAGGTCGTGCAATTGCTTTGCGGTTTGCTAAAGCTGGCTGGGCTGTGTGTATTGCAGATATTCATATGCAGCGAGCGATAGAAGTTGCCAAAGAGATTGAAATTTTAGGATCTGAAGCATTAGTTTTTGAATGTAATATTTCCAATGAATCTGATTTTCAAAAACTTGCTAAGCACTTACAAGAAAGTTGGGGTGGCGTTGACATATTCGTTAATAATGCCGGTATTAGTAGTTCGGGTTCGCTTGATGAAAGTAGCTATGACGAGTGGCAACGACTTCTGGATATTAATCTAATGGGTGTTGTTCGTGGCTGTAAAGTATTTGCACCTATTCTTGAGCAGCAAGGTGCGGGGCACATTGTGAATGTCGCTTCATTTGCTGGTATTGCGTCCGCGCCTGGTATGGTGACTTATAACGTTGCTAAGGCGGGTGTGATTTCACTTAGTGAATCCTTGCGACATGAACTGAAAAGTAAAAATATCTCCGTCAGTGTTGCATGTCCTTCCTTTTTTGAGACTAACTTATTGGAATCAATGAACCGAAAAGAGAATGTTAAATTGGTGACCAAGTTGATGCAAAACTCTGGTGTTACCGCAGAAGATGTTTCAGACCATGTTTACCGAGGCGTTGAGAAACAAGAGTTTATGTTAATCACGCATAAAGATGCACGGCTGCAATATAATATGAAACGTTTGTCGCCTGATTTATTTCATACCGTGATGCATAAAATGCTAGCGAGAGTAGGGATGGTATAAACGATAAACTATTGTCTGATATGAAAATTATTCTGCTGACGCATGAGCGTGAATTATTAAAGGCATCGAATACCGGCAGGCTGGTGAAAGCCAGCTTAGAGGCGATGGTTGAGATTGTTATTTGGCGTCGTAAAGAGCCTGACCTTTGCTTGCTCTCAGTTATTGACGCTGGTAAGGCAGCGCTTCTATTCCCCCAAACAGATAGAGAAGACGGTCCGAAAAGTTCAATTAGTGCATTCGATACCTTTGTCATATTGGACTCTACCTGGCAGCAAGCACGAAAAATGTATAACCAAAGTAGTTACCTTAAAAAAATGCCAAAAGTCAGCTTGGACGCAGCACCCGATTCACGCTATCAATTAAGGCGGAATCAGCTCGAGGGTGGCTTGTGTACTGCAGAGTGTGTGATTGAATTACTTAAGCAAACTCAGCAATACTCTCACGCTAAAAAGTTACATGAAGAATTTGACCTGATGAATTCAGCTGATTAAAACTATATTTTATACCCTCTTAATTTAGGATTTAACAATGAAAAAAGTACTCATAACAGGTGCCTCGTCAGGAATTGGCGAAGCCATGGCGATAGAATATGCAAATAGGGGTTATGCCCTGGGCTTGGTTGCGCGTCGCTTAGATCGATTGGATGCCTTAAAAGATAAGTTAGCGGGTAAAGGTGTTCAAATTGTTACCCGTTCCTTAGATGTCGCCAACGATCAAGATATTTTACCTACCTTTGAATCGATAGCTGATGAGTTGGGTGGGCTTGATATAGTTATTGCCAATGCGGGCGTGACCGCAATAAACCGAACCGGTCGTGATGACTTTGAAAATGAACGTAGAGTAATTCAAATTAACCTTATTTCTGCCATGGCGACCGTCGATGCAGCGGTGAGAATTTATCGAGAGCGTGGCATTAAAGGGCAGGTCGTTGGTATATCGTCAGTATCTGCATTTCGAGGTATTCCGGGTAGTGCAGCCTATTCGGGATCCAAAGCAGGGTTCTCTAATTATTTAGGCGCGGTCAGGATGGAGTTGCGGAATAAGGGTATTTCAGTATCAGTTGTGCATCCGGGTTTTGTGGCAACCGAACTGTCAGATAATATGGAAAAATTTCCATTTGTGATCACTGCTGAAAAGGCCGCAGAGGCTATTGTTTCCGGAATTGATAAAAAGACGGCTAATATTATTGTGCCAAAAATGCCCTGGTCAATTTTGAGTCGAGCTATTAACTTTATGCCCGATGCGTTGGTGGCTAAGGTCTTTTGATGGAGATAAGTGAAATCTGTTGGGTAAGGATAAAGTGGGTACGACTTTGTCGGGATGATCAGTATTAGTTTTTTTGAATGAATAGCGTGAAAGGGTTTGAGCACCTGAATAGGATGCTCAAATTTATTCTGTTTTATTTTTTCATTAATCTGCGTGTCGTACCTACACCGATAAGGCCTAAGCTCAACAGTAGCAGTGAACCTGGTTCTGATACTGCTTGTGCAGAAGGGTCATTAGCGTTAGCCATTGATTGCCAGCTAGAGCCATTATCTGTTGAATAACGTAGGCTACTTGCGCCGTTGCAGCAACCTTCAGCCCAATATAAGTCAAGCATATGATCACCCGACGAAAGGCTGTTGGATAATGAAGTCATTACATCAGAGTGATTCCAGTTATAGCCCCACCATAAATCATCAGTACGATTTTCTATCAGAGAGTTGTCCAAGTAAAATGCAGCGCCATACCCGGCATCGAGACCCGCTTGAAAGATTAAGTTTCCTGAAGACGCTAATGAAAAATCAACGCTTAGGTGACTAATTGAGTTATTACCAGACTGGTACATGTTGAAATCAGATAACGTGCTGGTGTTAATGGCTGACGTCTGGTTGTTCCATGATGTAATGAAGTCAGTGTCATCAATGCTTCCGGTGATGCCTCTAGTTTCTAGTGTCATGAGGGATGCGCTAGCACTAGCGCTGATCAAAGATGCTCCAAGTACAGCTAATATCTTGTTCATTTCTTAATCCTTATTTATATAATTTACGGGTATAACTGATAAGGCAAATATGGTGCCAGTTGATGTAGGCCTAGGCAGTGCGTGGCTTAAGGTAATATTCATGTCTTTTTTACGTGTGGATATGTAAAAAAATCTGACGCAATAATAGTATGCTTTTTGTTCAATTTGGCTAGGTGAAGCATTAAATCTTTACACTGTAAAGATTTTGTCGCATGATGGACCCTGCTAAATACTATTTTTGAATGAGACGATTTCGAATTTCTTTGTCAGCAGGGGGCAAAAATGAAGCATTTTGATTCAATTGTGATCGGAGCAGGTAATGCCGGTTTAACAGCTGCTACAGCACTTCAACGAGGCGGATCTCGCACCTTGTTACTGGAACGGCATAATATTCCAGGTGGGTGTGCAACCTCGTTCGTGCGCGGTGATTACGAGTTTGAAGTTGCTTTGCATCAACTAAGTGGTTTAGGCACTGAAAAACGTCCCTTCATTATGCGTAAGATCTTTGCAGACTTAGGCGTAATGGATAAAGTAGAGTTTGTTCAGGAAGGTGAGCTTTATCGAATTGTGGTTCCCGGAGAAATAGATACCACTTTACCTGCGAGTTGGACTGGCTTACGAAAAAAATTACAAGCTGACTTCCCTGCCGAAAGTGAAAGCCTTGAAGGCTTTATGACACTGTGTGAAAAAATTACACTTGAGAGCTTTATGATGCTGCCAAAAGCGCGTAAATCTAACAATGAGGAGATGTTGAAAAAAAGTTGCCCTAATTATGTTAAATACGGTATGCGCTCTACTAAATTTGTGTTGGATGAGTTTTTTGAGAATAAAGAGCTGAAAACAATTTTGGCAGCCTATTGGTGCTATATCGGAGTGCCACCTAAAGACATTCCGTTTCCTGATCTAGCTATGATGATTTATGCCTATGCAGCTTTTAAACCTTGGCATATAAAAGGTGGCTCGCAAGCGATGTCGAGTGCCTTACTTGAATCGTTCCTTGAAGCGGGTGGTGAAGTTCGTTTCAATTGCGGCGCAGAAAAAATTCTTACTAATGGCGATGTTGTGCGCGGCGTGGTGACGGAAGAGGGCGAAGAAATAACGTGTTCTGCTGTAGTATCAAATGCGAGTTCAATTATTACGTATAACGAGTTATTGGATCATGATAAACCACCAATACAGATTAGCGAGGATTTTAAATCACGTCGTATGGGAACCTCTGCATTTGTAATCTATATGGGTTTAGATTGCACGCCAGAAGAGCTGGGTGTGACATCGGCTTCAAACTTTATTTGTAACTCTCAGGATGAAAACCTTGTTCATGAGGGCATGTCCACCCTAAATGAACCGGTCGCAGGTATGCTGACCTGTTACAACTTCGATGACCCTAGTTTTGCGCCTGAAGGTAAGAGCGTGGTCTCGTTGGTGTGCTTACAGTATGGCGATCTCTGGAAAGATATTTCTGAAGAGGACTATGCCAAAACGAAGTATGAGTTTGCAGAAAAACTCATGGATGTCGTGGCACAGGTATTTCCGAAAATTCGAGACCATATTGAAGAAGTTGAAGTGGCGACCCCTTTAACGATGATGCGCTATTTGAATACCCCCGATGGTGCGATTTACGGCTTTAAACAAAATCCGCAAGACTCGGAACTATTTCGTGAGCGCTTGGATGCGATTGAAGGTTTATATATGGCAGGGTGCTGGAATAATATGGGGGGCTTTCAGCCTACATATATGGCAGGAGAGTCTACCGCAAGAGCCGCCCTAAAGCGTTTGAAATCTAATGGTCTAATGACTAAAAAGGAGCCTCAACATGCCTAACAATACTAAGTTAGAAAACGAAAATACTCCCAATGTACTTAAAGCGGTTGTTGGCTATCAAGAGGCGGTAAAGGTAAAGAAGGAACTCGAAAAAACGGGGTCTGATTTCACCGATCAAAAGTGGGCGACTGCGAATACGGTCGCTAAATTGCACCCTAAGCGATTGACCCTAGAGGTATGTGAAATTATTGAGGATACAGCGACGACTAAAACATTTCGTTTGAGGTCTACAGGCGCTGTGTTACCGCCGTTCCAAGCAGGACAGTATATTAATTTATTTGTGACGATAGACGGCGTAGAGACCGCACGGCCATACGCGATTTCATCTTCGCCTACTGAACGAAATTATTATGATCTGACCGTTAAACGCGTTGAGGGTGGCTTCGTAACACCTTACTTATTAGATCAAGTCACTGAGGGTCAACAGTTATTAAGTACGGGTCCAATGGGTACGTTTTACCATAACCCCTTATTCCATGGTGATGACTTAGTATTTTTGGCCGGAGGCTCAGGAATCGCGCCAGCCATTAGCATGCTTAAACAAATACTTGATAATAAACTGGCGTATCAGTTTCACTTTATCTATGCCTCTAGTTATGTCGATGATGTTATTTTTAGAGAGCAGCTTATTTCTTTAGCACAGCAACATACTAACTTCAAACTCACGGAAGTGATATCGCGCCCGCCTGAAAGCTACAACGGAATTACTGGGCATTTGAATGCTGATTTAATTACGCAGACATTGGGTGAGGTGAAGAATAAGACCTTTTATGTTTGTGGTCCCACGCCGTTTAATGAATATTGTCAGACGCAACTTTCTGAACTTGGTGTTGAGTCTCGTTTTATCAGAATTGAAGCGAATGGACCGCCCACAAAACCACAAAATTTAGACGGTTGGCCTGAAACATTAAGTGTTGGAAATGAAGTGACGGTGAGTGTGAAAGGCAAGGGGAGCTTTAAAGCTAAGGTGGGTGAACCTTTATTGAACAGTCTAGAGCGCAATGGCTATCAGGTTGAAAATGCCTGCCGTTCAGGTGAATGCAGTTTGTGTCGCGTTAAGGTATTGTCTGGTGATGTATTTAACCCTCCGGAGGCGCACTTAAGAGCCTCAGATAAACAGTTTGGCTGGATACATTCGTGTGTTGCTTTTCCGACCGAAGATATAGAAATAATGATTTAAGTAGGTCGGCTGAATTAATATAAATTAATAACGATATAGTTACCCTGCTTGAAGCGTTACCATTTGAAGAAACTCTTTCAGGCTTAAGGTGTCAGGAACACTGAAATGCCCTTCAATAATTAACGCTGCCATACCATGAACCATCGCCCAGGCACCCAAAGCCTGGGCTTTGACTTTCATATCACTATCATTAGTCTTTATTTTAGAAAAGGCACTCTGCAGTAAAATAAAGGGGCGATTTGAACTGGCCTCTAACTCAGATGAAACAACCGGGCTTGATAAAGAAATGCTAAGATCGCTTTGGTCAGTATTCTTTTGGTTGCGACGACCGCCTGTTTCGACTTGCCCTAGCATTAAGCGGTATAGCTGAGGATGTTCTATAGCGAACTCTATATAGGTCGCACCGTAGGTCAATATTAACTCTTGAACTTTGCTTACTGACTCAGAATTCTCAAGCATATTATCGGCTAGTTGGTTAAAACCAGAAGCAGCAATCGCCTGAAACAATTCTTTCTTATTCTTGAAATGAGAATAAGGCGCCATATGAGACACGCCGACATCAGATGCAATAGCGCGTAACGATAAAGCGTCTGCACCTTGCTCATTCAAAATTTTTCTTGCAGATTGGATGATGGCTTCTTTTAAATCACCGTGGTGATAATTATTACTGGTCACTTTCGTCAGTCCTGATTTAAATCGTGCTGTAGTTTACCCTAAAAATAGGCAGTCGGCTTGAGTTGAGGCTAATTCTAGGATACTGAAAGCGTTTAATTTTTTTAAGTTTATTGGAATGCTTCTTGAGACTTGATTCTAGCGACAAGAAAATCAACCACCGCTTTAATTTTAGGCACATGATAACGTTGCTTTTGATAGAGAAGGTAAATCCCAAAGGCCGGATTCGGAGTTGAGGTTATGGGTGGGTTTATATCGAGCGCAATCAACTCACCACTATTAATGTAATCACTTAAGACCCAACGCGGCATCATCACAATACCCTGGCCTTTAACGGCTTTTTCGAGTAACCAAGAGCCTGCATTACTAATTAACTCCGCAGGGGCTGATACATCCTGCCATTGTCCGTTTAATTCGCATATCCAAGGTGTTGGGCCGGTGGGTGAACGAAAATATAAGCCTTTATGCTGTTTGAGGTCCGTTGCATTTTTGGGCATCCCCATGCCTTGTATATAGTCAGGTGAGGCAACAGGAATAAATTGATTACTCATTAGTTTTATCGCTATCACGCGTTCATTGGGTGCATATCCACCTCGAATCGCCAGATCTACATCGTCTCGGCCTAAGGATGATAACTCATCACTTAAATGTACATCTAATGTGATAGCAGGATAAATTTCTTTGAACTCATCCAGTAAGGGCAAAAGTATACGTTCACCGAAGCCGACCATTGAGCTGATGTGCAATAAACCCATAGGCTCGGATTGATAAGAACGTACAGCCTCATCACTGAGCTCAAGGTCGGTGATGATTTTATTGATTTGCTGATAATAGCGTTGACCCACTTCCGTAAGTTTAACCATGCGGGTGCTACGTTTAAATAGTGTTGCGCCTAAGTGGCTTTCTAAGTCAGCTATGCGTCTTGAAAGAGAGGACGGAGGGACTGAAAATTTATTTGCGGACTGCGTGAAACTGCCGGTTTCAGCGACAGAGGCAAAATACTTTAAGGCTCTTAATTTATCCATTTTGGTTTATCCAATTCAGCCTATTCATTTCTGCTGATCTTCTCATTTTAGCGCTTATTTTTGTCTAAAAGACAATAAAGAAAAGTATTTTATACTCTATATCTTAGGGTAATGCTAATCAATAATGACGCACGTTCAAGGTTGTTTCTTGATTCACTTTCATCAAAAGACCTATTAAAAGGATAAAACAATGAGTACATATAAAGCGATTAACCTAATTGCACGACCTGAAGCAGGACGTCCAGTTGGCCCCGATTTGTTTGAAGTGGTCAGCAAAGAAATACCTTTAGCGGGTCCTGGGCAGGTTTTGATCAAACAAACTCAAATGTCTCTTG
>Ga0105350_10000244_pt1 | contig 37213 bp, 30 predicted proteins | sample EN1Hudsemesocosm_FD_83506 | JGI IMG/M metagenome (GOLD analysis project Ga0105350, IMG submission 83506) | Methane-oxidizing microbial communities from mesocosms in the Hudson Canyon - EN1E Hudson Canyon | ecosystem: Environmental > Aquatic > Marine > Cold seeps | place: Hudson Canyon... | reverse complement strand
TGTTGGATGAATTTGAAGCGGCAGCTGTACCCAGTTCGATGATAATTATTGCTGGAAATACCGGAGTCGCAAAAACGAAACTTATCAATGAATGCGATAACGGTATAGATTTGGAAGGAATTGCGCATCACAGAGGTTCGAGTTTTGGTCGACATGTAAAGTCGGGACCAACCCAGGGGTATTTTGAAAACCGCCTCGGCATTGATATTTTGAAAAAACGGGTGATGAATCCCGATAAACCATTGATTCTGGAAGATGAAGGTCGAATGGTCGGTCCGGTTGTGATTCCACTGAGTTTCTGGAACGCAATGACTGAGGCTCGGATCGCTCGAGTAGATATGCCGCTGGATTACAGGGTGCAAAGAATATTGCAGGAGTATGTCTGTGACATGCTGGAAGAACATATTGATGCCGGCGGAGAGCAGGGTTTTGAAAATTTCCATGCTTATTTAACTGAGGGGTTGCTACGAATAAAAAAACGCTTGGGTGGTGAACGTCATTCACGTTTAAATGGATTAATGTTGTCTGCGCTAAGCGAACAGCGATCAACCGGTAGCGTCACCTCACATGAGGCATGGATTTCCGGGCTGTTGACTGATTATTACGACCCGATGTATGAATATCAGCTAGGTAAGAAAAAACATAGAGTTGTCTATACGGGCGACTACAGCGAGGTCGTGCAGTGGGCAGCCGCGCAAAAGTAAGCAATAATAGAAACAAGAAACAAGAAACAAGAAACAAGAAACAAGAAACAAGAAACAAGAAACAAGTCCGCGCTAGCGAGGTCTTTATTCTATAAATTTCGAATCTCGTCCAGGTCTCTGACGATCCATCGTCCTTTTTGTTTATCAATTAAGCCCTTGGTTTTCCATATTTTAAGTTCGCGCTGAACGCTGTGGCGGGTTACTCCCAGCATTTTTCCCATGTCTTCTTGCGAAAGCGGCATGGTGATCACTGTACCTTCCCGTTGTTTATCGCCGTAAGTTTTGGCAGCGGATAGGATCAGTTTCGCAAGCCTCTCTCGCAGTGATAGTAGCGAAGTCTCTTCAATATGGAACAGCAGTCCAGAAATTATACCGCACAGTTTGGGGAGCAAGCGGCGATAAATTTCGGGGTACTCACCAGTGAGATCCTCAAAGTCCTTTTTCGGCAGAATTGCGACTTTTACTTTTCCTTGAGCGACGGCATCATAGGCACGTTCTCCATCTCCCAATAGGGGGATTTCCCCGAGCCAGCTGCCGGGACCATAGACTGTAACCAATATTTCATTGCCGCTGGCACCGGCTGCTTTGAGTTGCAAAAAACCACTTAATACTTGATAGAGTCCAATGGCGTCAGCACCGCGTTGATAGAGATGCTCCCCCTCTTCTAGCGTACTAACGATCAAGCGTTCTCGGATTTGTGCTTGCACAGGAGTTGGCAGTTCGTCGATCCATTCATTACCTTTATGAAAGCCTATCATTGGCATTTTCCAACAGAAATTTGTGATAAATGTAACAAATGTTGCACGCAAGGGCGAGGACAGTCGTAGATAATAGCAATATCGAAATGTTCGAATGTAGATTCACAAAACTTAATAGGTAAAATTTCAATTATCTCGGGAAAATATGATGGAAAATGTGTATAGAAAATGCCTGGCGGCCATGCTATTACTTGTTGGTATTCAGGGGGCAATGGGAGATTACAAGCCAGAGGCATTAGCCAATGGTGGCGCAGACCCAAGTCTTCACTTGCAGCAGAGTAGCAAGCAGACGGAAGCGCAACAAATTAATGAGGTTATTTATAAAGCCACAGGCTTTGGAAATACCTTTATGGTCGTGACAGAGGAAGGCAACGTTATTGTCGATACCTCGATGGCAAATGTTGCACCCCTCCATAAAAAACTACTAAGTGCAGTCAATTCGGGCCCTGTACATTCTATTATCCTAACGCATGGCCACGGAGATCACACGGGTGGCGTTGAGCTATGGCGTCAACCAAAGACTAAAGTCATCGCGCAAGAAAACATGGTGGAATTTCTTCATTATCAAAAGCGTTTAGAGGGTATGTTTAATAGAAGCAATCGCGCACAATTTGGATTCGATTTACAGTCTGAGCTTCAGCCAACCACACAGGTAGAGAATTTCTCCGCGACTATCTTGCCAAACACCTTGTTTGAAGAGGAGTTGAATTTTACGCTCGGCGGTAAGATTTTTCAGGTGTTACATACTCCAGCTGAAACCTATGATGCGCTGACAGTATGGATGCCTCAGTACAAGGCGGCCTTTGTTGGCGATTTGTTTTATGAATCGTTTCCCAATATATATACTCTTCGAGGTACCAAACCGCGCTGGGCTCTCGATTATATTAGCTCGCTGAATCGCGTGATTGCTTTGGAACCGGAGATTTTACTGCCGAGTCACGGTAAGTCGATCAAAGGTAAAGAAAATATTCGAAAGGCGCTGACTCGTTATCGCGACGCGATTCAATATGTACATGACAAAACCGTGACCGGGATGAATCAGGGGAAAGATGTTTATGCTTTGATGCGCGAAATTCATCTACCCGATGAACTCAATGTGGGTGAGTCGTATGGCTGGGTTTCGTGGTCTGTCCGAGGGATATTCGAAGGTTATAAAGGGTGGTTTGACGGAAACCCAGTGACCATGTACGACCAGTCCCCAGAGTCGGTTTACGGAGACTTGGTGGCGCTAGCTGGGGGAGCGGACAAGGTCGTTATTCTGGCAAAACCCTTATTGGAAAAAGGAGATAATGTTAAAGCCCTTCGCTTAGTCGAGGCAGCCCTTGTCGCGGAGCCCGGCAATCGTGGCGCCCTTAAGTTACGCTTACAAGCGCTGACAAAATTGCGTAAAAATGCAAGTAATTTAAACGAGTCTGGCTGGCTGAATTTCGGAATACAGCAAACGAAGAGGCAGTTGGATTTCGGCGTTAAAACGAAATAGGATTGCGCGCATTCTTATTGACGATGGCACACTGATGGCGACTGAGGTGTGCCGAATGATATTGATGACGACAGAATCGATGAACGGACTCTGAGGTGTTCCCTTACCGCTTGGTAGATCCAGACTTCGCCGATTGTTCAGTATCTATTTAATCGTCGAAAACTCTTCTAAATGATGGAAATAAAATTCTTCGTAGAGCAGCTTGCCATCTCGGCGAAGACTATCCAAAAAATCTTCGCTCATGCGGTGGCGTTTTAGCACATGATTAAAGTCTGCCATGACAAGCGTTCCCCAGGGGTTTTTTGTGCAGGCGATATGTACCGTATAAAAGTTGCTTTCCTCTTCAATTTTTATCTTCTTTAAATCGGTATTTTCTGCCGTTGCCAAATATCTGTCCAAGAACATTGTATTCTCGACCGTGTAATCAATTCGTCTCACATTTATCATACTAAAAAGTGACTGCGGGCTAATTGTCTCGCGAGTAAAATTAACTTTTGACCTATCTTCATACTGTCGAAATAGTTCGTCGATCGTTTTCCCGTAGGATGCTTTATCGGTAATAACCCCGTGATACCGGTTGTCTTGTAGTAAAGAGGACAGTTTCATCGATCGCGGCTCTCCCAATGCCTGCCAATCCAGATGATGCATAACGATTTGTACCGGCGGGACAAAATAGAAGGGAATTGAAAAAATGGCGATTTGCTGACGTTTCGCGGTTTTAAATGCGTCTGCTCTGCAATAATTTTGGTTTTGTTCTACTTCAAACCAAAAGCGCTTTGGATTCATGTAGACAGAACTCATATTGTGGTGAGGTAGCTTCTCTGTCAAAAACTGAATCACTTTATCAACAATCCCCGTCCCCGCGCTCGGCCCTTGAACAATATACAAGGGAGGTAAGTCATTTCGTAGCCAGCGGACTGAGGCTGCCTCCGTGCTGCAGCAACTTAGCAGCATGAATAGCACAAAAGGTTTTGCTAAAAGGTTTTTAACAGTTGCTTTAACGGAAGACTTCATAATGAGTAAAATTATCAGGAATAAGCAAGATAGAGCGTCGTTTGGCATCGCCGAGTTTTAGGCAAACATTTACGACCGTTCTATTGGGTATAGCATATGAAGTCTCAATGATAAACGTCAGGGGTTAATAGAACGTCGATCGTCGTCTCTGGTTTCTCGGTGAAAGAAACTGGATCGATAAGTTATTGTTAACGGTGTATTTGACCTCGTGCGGAATTCAATTTCGCGTGTTGGGTGTGTTAGTGCTAGGTTTTTGTCTTTCCGAGAAGGTACTTAATCAAAATACTTCATTAATATATTTCTCTCTTCTCTCTTCTCTCTTCTCTTTTCTCTCTTATGTATTATGGAAAAAGCCAAAATATTAGCAACTCATAAAGCTACCTTGCGAGCGCATCTTTGATAATGGCGTACAGCTCTGGGCGATGTTGTGCCACTTCCTCATGTGAAAGGCCTTCCAGAGAATGCGGATATTTTAGCCAGTCGTCCGTTTCGTGCAGGAAGTAATCGGGAATTCGATCGGTTTTGTTACGGTTTGGTTTGAAATAAGGTACGGCAATACGGATATCTTCTGGCGAATTGAGCCGCGTTTTTTCCTGTAAGTGTTCTATGACGGCCTGAATAGTGAGGCCTGTATCAAATACGTCATCGACAATGAGCAGTCTGTCGTCGTGCTTTATTTGTTTTATCAAATAGTTCATGCCGTGAATCTTTACTTCTTTGGAACGGCCATCGATACCGCTATACGAGGAAGTACGAATAGCAATGTGGTCACTTTTTACGCCGTAATATGCCAGAAACTCCTGCACTGCGACACCGACTGGCGTGCCTCCGCGCCAAATAGCAATAATATAATGTGGCTTAAATCCATCATTAACAATATTTGCACCCAGCCGAAAGGAATCTTCAAGCAGCGTTTGTGCATCGAGGTAGGTTTTTTCAGTCATCGTAATTTGGCCAAAAAGCGCAGAATGGGTGTATTATACGCGATATTTTTACCGCGAACAGCACCGGGCTACCGTAATTTGTGACCGCTTACTGAACCGCATTTAGACGGATAGTTGCCATGCAGAAGCTATACATAACAGAAGAGAATTTGATTCAGGACTCCTTCCGGTTAGGGGTGAAGATTTTTGAAAGTAACTATCGCCCCGATTTTGTTGTCGGTATCTGGAGGGGAGGCAGCACGGTCGGGATTTATGTTCAGGAATGTTTGCAATATCTCGGCGTCGAGACCGACCACATAGCTATTCGCACTTCCTACCAGGGTTTACCCAGTTATCAGTCAATGATTAACGATGACGCTAGTATTGAAGTGCATGGCTTACAATACCTATTGGAAAACCTGAACCGGGACGATAAATTATTGATCGTCGATGACGTTTACAGCTCTGGATTGAGTATTAAGGCGGTGGTGGATGAACTTTCCGCCCGGGCAAAACGAAATATGCCAGCAGACGTGAAAATCGCGGTACCGTGGTTTAAACCGGCGCACGTACGAACCGGTAAGGAACCCGATTTCTACATTAATTCATCAGACAATTGGCTGGTCTTACCCTATGAAATGGTGGGCCTAACCGAACAGGAGATTTATGAAAATAAGCCTGGGCTAAAGGAAGTTATGGGGAAAGTAACGGTGTAAATTGTGAAGAAATCATAAATAAACATGTCATCATGTCTGGTTTCAAAGATTGCGTATTCTGGCGGTGATTTTTCAATGAACGCGTATTTCAATGATAACGTAATTCAACAGTAGTAAATGTGACTATAGCCTCCCAATATACCTACCGATAAGTAAATGCACTTACAAAATCACGTAATCGCCCTTATTTTTTTATACTGTCACGCTGGTATTATGAACTCACTGACTTAGCAAACACTTATTTCTGGCTTAACAAACTAAAAGCATCCCATTGCAGACACTATTGAGGAATGACACCATGATTAAGGCAACCGCATTTGTACTATCAACTGTTTTGTTCTCTGGCTTAACTCACGCTGCCTGTGTAAAACCTGAAGCACCCGTTCTACCAGATGCCTCGACTGCGGTAACCGCTCAGATGGTGAAAGCCAAAAACGACGTTCAAGCTTATATGACTGGAGCGAACGCTTATCTAGAGTGTGTTTCAAACGACAAAAAGCATAACCGTATGGTTAAGTCCATGAAGAAAATCGGTAAACAATTCAATGTTGCAGTTCGTTCTTATAAAGAACGTATGGCAAATAGCTAATTAGTAGTAGCTGAATATAGGAAAACGCTGGCCAATTGATTAGTGCTTGCTGTTTCTAAATCCCAGATAAAAAAAGCCTCGCTTATAGCGGGGCTTTTTTTTGTAATGGGTTTTTCGTTGTTAGTCACTATTCTTCCGGCGGTACCATTAACTGTGACGGGCCGAGCGGGTTGTATTGGTTTTCATCCCAGTCTTCCGGGAACTTACCCTGAATTTTGTAGGCAAAGGCGATTATCTGAGCTATGCATAAATAAAGCGTGTCGGGAATTTCTTCACCGAGTCCAATATTCATAAGTAAGGTTAATAAGGCTTCATTTTCAAACAGTGGGACATTATGTTCGCGTGCGATAGCGATAATCTGTTCGGCTAATTCTTCACTACCGGTTGCTGTGACTGTAGGGGCATTTTTACCGTCGTAAGATAGCGCAACGGCTTTTTTGTTAGTATTGTTGATTTCATCTTTCATGTTCTAACATCCACAAGTTGGCGATAAAGAGTGGTAGGGCTTTTCGGTGGAACGCCGAGCTTGCAGTCGAGCTGATTAACGGTTACGCCGACCTTTTCAAGTCTGTCGAAAAGGAACTGAATATGTTGCTTTACCTCCGCATGAGTATTTTCTTGTTGAGACCATATTGTGGCTGTCACAGATTTGTCTAGTACTTTCAGTTGAACATTCATTTTTCCGAGGGCATGCAGGTCAAAATTAAGCATGACGGTCCAGATTGTTTGTGCGTCTTTATCGTCACCCTCGTCATTTTTATAATACTCTTCCTGGTCGATCCTCATTTCTAAGTTGTCAACGTGGCGGCCATTAACGATGGGTATTTCCAAAAACCAACTATTATTAGGGCCTTGGTTTTCGGCATTGTTAGCTCGTCTGGGAGCCAAACTTTCGAGTTGGTTAAGTTGGATTTTTGCGATTGACGCTAAAAGTTGGCGACTGAGTTGGCGTAAGACAATATCGATGTTGTCCGCGTTTGAAGTTATAGATGCAGCACCTGCATTTTGATTGGGTGATGCTGGCGATTTTACGTCTACAGGTGCCAGAAGCTCATGTTCCTCGATTTCCGCAGCAGTGGTTATCGTCGGCGTCGCGGCGCTGGCACTTTTTGTCGAAGTGCCAAGTGCCGGTGCGCTGGACGAATTCACGCTAGTATTTTTTGAGACCGTTGCGACTAATTGTTGAATGAGCGTTTTAAGATCGCTGCTGATAGAGTCTGTATTTTTCTTGTTAATAGCGGGCGATGTATTCGCCGTTGAACCGCCTAATTTAGCTTCCAGAAAAATGCCACTATTTTGTATTGCGGTTTTTAAGTTTAACGGTTTTTGAATAGTGTTTGGCGTCGAGAATTCTGCTAATAGCTGTTTTATTTTCATGGGTAGTTCTGGCGGTAGTGTGCTTGTATTACTGTTTTGGATTATTTGCTGTAGCACGGGTACCAGTAATTTTAAAGCCTGTTGCTGCGGCAAGAACTGACGGATTCCCTGATCGATGATTTGTTGGGGCTGCAGTGTCTGTCTACCAGACGTCGAGGGCGCTTGCGGGTGTTGCTTGTTAACGTGAGCTGGAGGTTGTTTGATTTCTTGCTGGCCATCTGGTTTGTAGGTAGAAGCGCTGGCAGAGTTTTCACGGAAACCGGTAGGGCGATTATTTGTTATCGGAACCGAATTTCTTGACGCAGTAGTAGTTTGCGGTGGGGGGGCGGAGCGGCTAATTGTCGCTTGGTTAATGCCATCAGAAGCCGAATTTTTGGTCGCGCTTGTCGCCCCATGTTGAGCTGACGGAGAACTGAGCGTATTCAGAGTTTTTTGCGTCTTTGAGTCGACGGATAGACTTTGACTAGATATTAGATTGTTTTTTGCGCTAGTGTCGAGATGACTTCTCGGGTTTAATGTGCCCTGTTTGGGATCATTTGTTTTGGCCGTAATAACCAATCCCTGTTCAGTCATTTTGATTTGAACGTTTGTACCGGGGTCGATGGGGGTGTTGCTGGATAATAGGTAGTTTCTTGTGCCTGTTGAGATGGTAATTTGAAATTGCTGTTTGCCCTGGGTGTTATGTCTTTCTTTTGCGTTAGGGAGAGCGTTTTCTTTCGAGCCTTTTTGCTTATCGACGGTTGAATTTTTGGCTAAGGTACTGATTATTAATTTGCTACTTATTACCGTCGCGTTGATGTCAGCCGCTTTTGCGGCGAGCTCTAACCCGCCCCCCGACAGTGATCTAATGGGTAGCAGCTGGCTGGTTAAAGAATCGTTTAATGGCTTCATAGTATTAACCGGTTACAAAATAGTACCTAAAGGCCTGTTGTTGTGATTTCATCCCTATCTCCAGCTCAAATCGCGTTGTCACCGTGGATTACCGCGGATATGGTCGATAAAAATCTACTCGACTCATAGAGAATATATCATACCGGCTCCGGAAAGCTGTTATATCCAGTGTCGATGTATATAATAGCTTTTGTTGTCGAGTTCGTGCGTAAATTTGTATTAAGCGCATTGATGTTCGGAGGATCGCATTATCCGTTGTCATCAGTTAGATAATTTACCGAGTAGTGAGAAAAATGCGAATTTGGCGGCGTCGGAAAGTCCTCGCTACAGAGTGCGCGAAAAGTTACTTATGTGCTCGATCTGATAAATAACTGTTTATTAACCTCTTCAACTTCTCATATATAATATAGGGCTTGCAGCACTCCGTGACGTTACTATTACAGGCAGTTGACCTTTACTGTGAGCGCGATGAGCGTCCTCTGGTTGAGAATCTTAATCTTCGGGTAGAATCCGGCCACATCTATCAGGTAGAAGGCCCAAATGGCAGCGGCAAAACCACTTTGTTACGAGTGCTTTGTGGCATATCGTCTCGCTTTCGCGGAGAGTTATTATGGCGCGGCGAATCGATGTCTACGCAGCGCAACTCCTATCTTTCAGAATTACTCTATATCGGTCACAGTTCCGGAGTCAAAACGGCGTTAACGCCTCGAGAAAACTTAGTTTGGCATGCTGCGATTACCGGATTCTTCGGGAATGTTGCCGAGGAAATTGTCTCCGAAGCCCTGGATCGGGTCGGATTATATGGGTTTGAAGATGTGCCGTGTTATGCATTGTCGGCGGGGCAACAACGAAGAGTCAGCCTAGCTCGCCTTTTTATCGGCAATATGTCTTTGTGGATTTTGGATGAACCATTCACTGCGATTGATAAACAAGGTGTCGCTGAGCTCGAAATATGGATTGGGGAATTTGCTGAGCGGGGTGGTGCTGTAATATTAACAACACACCATGAACTGGGAATTAATCATCTCGTGCAACATGTCAGGTTGGGCGACTAGTTATGGACGATCTGAATTCATCTATCGCGCGTGCAGCCCAGCCAGGAAACAAAGCAGGTGAACAGCCGTCAATTTCGGTAAAAGCCGCTTTTCTCGCGACCCTGCGTCGAGATTTGCTCATGGCGTACCGGAGGCGGGGAGATTTCATCAATCCGCTCGCTTTCTTTCTTATTGTCTGTTCGTTATTCCCATTGAGTGTAGGACCTAATCCGCAGCTATTGTCATTGCTGGCGCCAGGTATCTTATGGGTTGTTGCTCTGTTGGCCTGTTTGTTATCCAGCGATACGATGTTTCGCAATGACTTTGATGATGGCAGTTTGGAGCAGATGATTTTAAGTCCGGTATCGCTTTACGTTCAGGTGACAGCGAAAACTCTCGCGCATTGGCTGCTTACTGGTTTTCCTTTGATGTTGTTATCGCCACTATTAGCCCTGCTATTGCAGTTGCCGTCTACTGGTGTCATCGCTCTGATGACTAGTCTGGCTGTCGGCACAGCGACTTTGAGTTTTATCGGAGCAATAGGTGCTGCCTTAACTGTCGGCTTGCGAAAAGGGGGGTTGTTACTATCGCTGATTATTTTGCCTCTATATATTCCTGTACTCATTTTCGGAGTTAGCTCGGTACAATCAGCTACGAATGGTTCAGACTATATGGGACAGCTCGCTATTTTAGGGGCGTTCTTGGCCCTGGCAATAACGCTCTCGCCATTGGCAATAGCCGCCAGCGTACGAATAAGCGTTGATAATTAGCCATTGATGGACGTTCCTGAGGCTGAGTGCTTCAGGACCGTCTAATGAGATCGTAGCTGAAATCTAAGTGGGGAGAATCTAGAGTTTAAACGATGATGTTTACGGCTATTATTAAGCCAAAAGAAAGTGCTATTAGACTCACGACAACCACAGCAATTTGTTTCATGGTATTATTGTCTTCATTCGTTTGATCGATCATGATGGCCTCTTTGGGTATTTGCTTAAATTGATAGATCAAATATTAAGCTAGCCCCTTAAAACTGAAATTGATGTAGATCAACATCGGCGTTGAGATCTGGGTTTTTAGCTGAAAAGTGGCGTTAGGCCGTTCATCACTTCTTTTTTCTTGGGATAATATTGCGTTAGCTAGTGCCTATCCATAAACTAACAAGCTCAGTCATTGCGAGCGAAGCGCGGCAATCTCATCCAGCATTGGCGCGGGCTGCGGGAGATTGCCGCGCTTCGCTCGCAATGACATCGTTGAAAACACCCATTTCTGGATGGGCACTAGCTAGTGATGAAATAGGTTTCTAGTAAGCTGGCTCGATTAAGCGTGAGTGAGTTTAATGGGAGAGGTCTGATCAGAGTCGATCGTTCAGTTAGCTGTTAAGGGTTATTAAATTAGTGGAAATTAAAAAAGCATTGTGGAGTTGGTTTCACAAAATGGGGTCTCCTCGCTGGTTTTACTCCAGCAGCGAGAAGTGGGTGCCTTGGCTAGCGTTCGTTGCAATTGGCACCTTGATCGTTGGGGCTGTTTGGGGGCTGGCATTCGCTCCCGTTGATTTTAAGCAAGGTAACAGTTACCGAATAATCTTTGTTCATGTACCCACGTCAGCGGTTGCTATGGCCGGCTACATGATTATGGCGACAGCTGCAGCAATAAGTTTAATCTGGAAAATGAAGCTAGCGCAGGTTGTCATGAAGTGTTGTGCTCCGATCGGTGCAGGGATGACCTTGATTTCTCTCATTAGTGGCTCACTGTGGGGTAAGCCGACCTGGGGAACTTATTGGATTTGGGATGCGCGACTGACTTCGATGTTGATATTGTTTTTTCTCTATCTAGGCGTTCTTGCACTTTACGAAGCCTTTGAAGACAGTGAATCCGCGTTTAAGGCAGGGGCAGTGCTCAGTCTGGTCGGCAGCGTAAATATCCCGATCATCTATTGGTCGGTAGAATGGTGGAACAGCTTGCATCAGCCAGCGACCATTAAGTTTACAGAAGAATCGACTATGCACTCCGATATGCTGCAGCCTTTGTTGTTGATGATTGCAGGCTTCTATTGTTTTTATGCGTTATTGCTTTTGGTTTACACGCGCAGTGAAATACTTTTTCGCGAGCGTAATACGCAGTGGGTAAAGGCAATTGTAGCGAAAAAGTGTAACGATAATTTTACTGATAAATCGCTGCAAAGTTGATTCATCATTCTAAATCGATTTAATGAAAAAGGTTAGCTAAATGCAATTCGATAGCTTTTCGGCATTGATCGCCATGGATGGTCATGGTGTTTATGTATGGTCGGTTTACGGTATTTCCTTTGTCATCCTTTTTCTTTTAGCACTGAATCCCGTGTTGAAGAACAGAAGATTCTTTGTTGAGCAATCCATGAAGTCTCGGCGCGACTCGATGCTGAGTGAACGTAATGAGAAACGGTTGGTCAAATAATCCGCTCAAAACTAGCATGGCGGTACTATTCGCAATACGAGAATTGACTGGGGCGGTATAGGTTTAGGCATGCAGTCTGATGAATATTGGTCTCGGCCGGTTAAGTCTATTGAATGTAGATCTAAATAATGTCAAGCGGCTAGCAGTGCGCAGTCTACAAGTTATACCATTAGCAAAGGCAGCTATTAGCAAAGACAGTTCCCAAGAAAAAACACACCAACAGACAGTAAGGTTTTATTAGTAATGGCAATGCATCCCCTTAGAAAGCAGCGGTTAATCATCGTACTATTTATCGTATTTGGCGCGGCGGTAGCGGTCGGTCTGATTTCTTTTGCCTTAAGAGAAAACATAAACTTGTTTTATCCACCCTCTGACATTGCAGCAGGGAAAGCGCCCATCGACAAGCAAATTCGAGCTGGTGGTATGGTCTTGGAAGGCAGTGTGAAACGCGACCCTAATAGCCTGCGTGTTGAATTTGTGGTGACGGATTATGCTGCTAATATACCTGTGGTTTATACAGGAATACTGCCCGATCTATTTTCTGAGGGTGACGGTATAGTTGCGACCGGTAAATTGGATAATAACGGTGTATTTCAGGCGAACGAAGTATTAGCTAAGCACGATGAGAATTATATGCCTCCCGAGGTACAGGATGCCGTTGATAAAGCCGCTAATTTAACGAAAAGCTGATGTGCTTAGGAGCTACGCTGAGGTCCATTTCATATCCCTGTCGTCGAGCCGGGAATGAAATTGGATTCTAAGGTCAGCAGCGGAAAACCGCACGTTCAAGGTATGATTCCATAGAGATGTGTAAATAAGTTGGCGCAAATTTGCCGCTATGAAGGATGTAATGTTCGGACCGAAGAACAATTTGTGAAAATGTGGAGTAAATATGATTCCTGAGTACGGGCATCTGGCCCTAATTGTTGCTCTTACCCTCGCCATATTACAATCGGTGGTTCCGTTGTGGGGAGCAATTAGAGGCAACGTCTATTTCATGGCGATGAGCAGGTCATTAGCTGTGGGGCAGTTTGTTTTCATTGGTATGGCGTTTGCGGTTTTGTGTTATGTTTTTTTAACCGATGATTTTAGTGTGGCGCTGGCGGCAAATCATTCTAACTCCTTATTACCTGCGATCTACAAAATTTGCGCTGTTTGGGGTAACCACGAAGGCTCACTGCTGTTGTGGGTGTTCTTGCTGTCGGGCTGGACACTGGCTGTCGCTGTTTTCAGTCGTCAATTACCCTTAGACATGGTGGCAAGAGTTTTGTCGGTGATGGGTATGATCTCTACCGGTTTTCTCCTTTTTACCCTGATTACTTCAAATCCGTTTTTGCGAAATCTGCCGAACATTCCGTTAGACGGACGAGACCTCAACCCCTTGCTGCAAGATTTTGGCATGATCATCCACCCACCGATGTTGTATATGGGCTATGTCGGTTTTTCCGTGGCTTTTTCTTTCGCTGTGGCTGCCTTAGGTAGTGGGCGTCTCGATACCGCTTGGGCACGCTGGTCTCGCCCCTGGACCAATGTTGCCTGGGCGTTTTTAACCTTTGGAATCGCTTTAGGTAGTTGGTGGGCTTATTACGAATTGGGTTGGGGCGGGTGGTGGTTCTGGGACCCAGTAGAAAACTCGTCCTTTATGCCATGGTTGGTTGGAACTGCTTTAATTCATTCTCTCGCCGTCACCGAAAAGCGAGGTGTGTTCAAAAGCTGGACTGTTTTGCTCGCTATTTTCGCATTTTCCTTAAGTCTATTGGGTACATTCCTCGTGCGTTCTGGTGTCTTGACCTCGGTTCACTCTTTTGCAGCCGACCCGTCTCGAGGTATATTTATTCTGATATTCCTTGCATTGGTGATTGGCGGCTCATTAACCTTATACGCTCTGAGGGCACCGACGGTCGCGAGTAAGAGCCACTTTGGCTGGGCTTCCAGAGAGTTTTTGATTCTCGTTAATAACGTCGTACTGCTCGCTGCAACTTTGACGGTATTGTTCGGTACCTTATTTCCATTGATTATGGACTCCTTAGGTTTTGGCAAATACTCGGTTGGACCACCTTATTTTAATGCTGTTTTTGTACCGCTAATGGCGATTCTTGTTATTTTTATGGGCGCCGGTCCGAGTGCGCATTGGAAGAAAACCTCACTGAGTAGTTTGTCGTCCAAGCTGGTTGTTGCGGCAGTAACCAGTATTTTAGTCGGTGGCTTTTTCCCCCTTTTCTACGGTGAGTCCTACAACATAGCAACGGCGCTGGCGGTTTGTTTTGCTAGTTGGCTGATTTTTTCAGCGATCGCTAATGTGAAAGACAAGGTTCGACATGCCAAATCCTTGCCCGCAGGTTTAAAGCGTTTGTCTCGGTCTTATTATGGGATGGTTATCGCCCACATTGGTTTTGCCTGTTCGATTCTCGGCGTCTGTATCGTTAGTCAATACACCGAGGAAAAGGATTTACGTATGGGCCCCGGAGAGCAGGTTGAACTGGCCGGTTATACATTCAGTTTTCAAGGTACAAGGTCTGTTGATGGTGCCAATTACACCAGTGAGCAGGGAATAATTACGGTGACGAAAGATGGCTCGGTCGTCAATACTTTAAATCCGGAAAAACGACGTTACAAAGCCGGTCAGCAGGTGATGACAGAGGCCGCGATCGATCCGGGTCTTTGGCGAGATATCTATGTAGCACTGGGAGAGCCCCTAGCCGGAGGGGCTTGGGCGGTAAGATTGCATTATAAGCCGTTTGTTCGATGGATATGGCTAGGTGCCTTGCTCATGGCGTTTGGTGGTGCATTAGCCGCGTCTGACAAACGTTATCGGCAAAAGATAGGTCGGAAAAGTCAGGAGGGAGTGACTGGACAATCTGATTCTGCGCTGTTGACTCCAGGCTCACCGACAGTAGGTGCTGCTTGAAGTATCGTAGCGTTGAATTAGATAAAGCCCGCTTTATGGCTCTGATTAGGAAGTTAGCGGGAATACAGCTGAAAACGATTGTGAGAAAGAAAATTTTTCGAGTAGATAAGTGATGAACAGATTGAAATTATTTTTGCCGCTGGTGGCCTTTGTGGTTGTTGCCGCTTTTTTCTATGTGGTTCTAAACCGCATAGATCAAGGTGAATACAATCCTCAGGATTTGCCGTCGGCCCTGGTTAATAAGCCTTTCCCCGAATTTCAAATGGCTAGTTTAGAAGACCCATCGGTCCAGCTGTCCCGAGCAGATTTTCTTGGTGACATTGTATTGATAAATGTTTGGGCCACCTGGTGTCCATCCTGTCATGTCGAACACGGGTATTTGAATTATCTAGCGAAAGAAAAAGGCGTGTTCATCGTCGGCGTAAATTATAAAGATGAAGCGGCTGCCGCCAACGATTGGTTGGCAGAAAAAGGGAATCCCTATCGGATCAATATTTTAGACTCTCTTGGTCGTCTCGGGCTGGATATGGGTGTTACCGGCGCTCCCGAAACTTATGTGGTAGATCACCGCGGCTTTGTTCGTATGCGGTACCAGGGGCCGGTCAATGAATCTGTATGGCAGGAAAAATTTAAGCCCTTGTACGACGTGCTGCAAAAAGAACAGCGGGAGGCTGCAGGATGAGGATCCTTCTCAGTTTTATTCTATTGTATGTTTGCTCGGCCCATGCAGTGGTAGACACCTATGAATTTGACAATGATGTGATGCGTGATCGCTATCATTCTTTTGTTGAAGAACTGAGGTGCCCCAAGTGCCAAAACCAAAACCTTGCGGGTTCTAATTCTCCGATTGCCTCGGACTTACGCCGGGAGCTCCACCGCCTACTGCACGAAGGTCTGAGTGATCAACAAATTACTGATTATATGGTCAATCGATACGGTGACTTTATACTTTACCGACCTCAATTTAATTCCGAAACTGCACTGCTGTGGTTGGCGCCGGTCATTTTTCTGGCATTCGGCGCGATGATTGTACTGGTCATTTTAAGGCGTCAAAAAGTGGCGGTAAAAAGAGAAGGTAGCGACATTTTTGCTGATGAAGATCAGCAAAAACTAAAGCAATTGTTACAAGATAACAGCGTAGTTGAGTCTCAGGACACTAATAGCCAAATAAAGGAATGACATAAATGCCTTAGTTTTACTTTGTAATGATTGTTTTGTTTGCTATTGCATCCTGTTTCGTTATTTTCCCAATTATGCTGAATCGCAGTACCGTCGATCATGATCGCAGTGTCATAAATGTTGGCTTGTTTAAACAGCGCTTGAACGAATTAGAAGCTGAAAAAGCCAATCAGGTTATCGAAGAAGATGAATTCCAACGCTTGAAAGTCGAACTGGAGCGCCGTTTGCTTGATGAGACGGCCGCCGGTTCTCCGGATCCTGCGCCGAGGCAAGTTAATCAAATTGCAATGCGGGTTCGTTTGGCAATTTTCGCTGTCGTGCCCGTCGTTGCTTACCTGGTATACCAGCAAGTCGGGGCAAAGGCAGATTGGGAGATTGTGGATACTCTTAAACAGGTGCGGTTTCACGCGGCGGCCGGCCAAGATACAAAGGCGGATATTCAACAACTGCTGCGTCAACTAAATCTCCGTTTGGAGCAACAGCCCGCTAATCCGGAATACCTGATGACAGTCGCTAGTGTACAAATGGAGACGGAAAATTATCCGGCTGCGGCCGAGGCATATCAGCGCTTAGTTGCGCTTTATCCCAGTGATCCCCGTTTGCTGGGCAGCTATGCGCAGGCTCTTTATTTGTCTGCGGATCGTACCTTAACGACTCAGGTGAAGGCGGTTGCAGATAAGGCCTTATCCATTGACCCAAAACAGTCGGGAATATTAGGCATGTTGGGAATGGCCAGTTTCGAAACTCAAGATTACCGTTCGGCCATTCTTTACTGGACTAAACTGGCGGCCTTACTCGAGCCCAATTCGGACAACCAACAGATGATTAGTAAAGGGATTGAGCAAGCCAAAACCCTGTTACTAGCGAGCGGTGGAGTGAGTGCGGACGAGCTAAATAAAATGACGAGTGGTTCGGAGCAGTCGGAACAAAAAACTGCCGCCGTGACTGTAAGAGTGTCTATCGATAGTTCCTTAACACCCGATCCTGATGCGGCTGTTTTTGTGTTTGCCCGAGCAGTGGTCGGTCCTCCAATGCCCCTGGCTGTCGCCAGGCTTCGCGTTTCGGATTTACCGGCAACAGTGCAGCTTGATGATTCGATGGCGATGGCCCCGAGTTTAAAATTATCGAGCTTCGACAAGGTTAATATCGTTGCACGTGTATCTAAAGAGGGCACTGCCATACGCGGATCCGGTGATATTGAAGGAAAGTTTGGCCCGCTTGAAGTCATCGCCAATAAGGATCTAGTTTCTATTGTTATTGAGACAATCGTTCCGTGAGCACGGACGTTCGCTAAGAATATTCTCTCAAAAAACCCTTAAATTCTGTAAATCAGCATAGTTCTGCGCCAGTAAACGCTATAAACTACCGCATGTTTTCAAAAGAGGGTCGCGATTAATAATAAGAATCGTGCTTTGAAACTGTAAATTCAGTAAATACATGTAGTTACGTGGTAAAATTAGAATAGAATGCGACTTAAAAATATCAAGCTGGCAGGGTTTAAATCCTTTGTCGATCCAACGGATGTTGCCTTTCCTAGCAACTTGGGATGTGTTGTTGGTCCCAATGGTTGTGGAAAATCAAATATCATTGACGCAGTGCGCTGGGTAATGGGTGAAAGCTCAGCCAAAAATCTGCGCGGTGAATCGATGACCGATGTCATTTTTAATGGCTCGATAAATAGAAAACCGGTCGGTCAGGCAACAATAGAGCTGGTGTTTGATAATAGCGATGGAACCTTAGGTGGAGAGTATGCGGGATTTGCGGAGATCTCGATTCGGCGGAAGGTAACTCGCGAAGCCACCTCCGATTACTATTTGAACGGCACGAAATGTCGGCGCCGCGATATCACCGACATTTTTCTCGGTACGGGCTTGGGGCCGCGCAGTTATGCCATAATTGAACAGGGCATGATTTCAAGGTTGATTGAATCCAAGCCGGAAGAGCTACGGGTTTTTATCGAGGAAGCAGCGGGGATTTCCAAATACAAAGAGCGTCGTCGCGAGACTGAAAATCGAATGCGGCGCACGACAGAAAACCTTGAGCGACTCACGGATTTGCGCGATGAATTGGGCCGTCAGCTACAGCACCTGCAACGCCAGGCACAATCAGCAGAAAGGTATACCGAACTAAAAAAAGAAGAGCGGCTATTGAAGGCGCAACTTCAAGCGTTGCAATGGAAGGCGCTCGACATACAGGTACGGGGCCACGAAACCACTATCCGTGATCTGGAAGTGAAGTTGGAGTCTGTGATCGCGGAACAGCGCTCAATCGATACCGATATAGAAAAATTTCGCGATGTACATACGGATACCATGGACCGGTTTAATGAAATTCAAGCTCGCTTTTACGGCATCGGGGCGGAAATCGCGCGGTCTGAACAGACGATTCAGCACCAACAGGAAAGGAGCCGTCAGTTTAAGGAAGACTTACAGCAGGCCGAGCGCAATTATCAAGAAGCCACCGAGCATTTAGCGGCAGACACGGAAAAGTCGGAACGCTGGGCTTTGGAGATCGAAGAGATTCAACCGGAACTGGAATTGGCTCAAGGTTCTGAAGAAGAAACTGCCGGGGCCTTAGCAACAGCAGAAGATGCCATGCAAGATTGGCAGCAGCAATGGGACGAGTTCAACCAGAAAGCGCAAGACCCCCGCCAGAAAGCCGAAGTGCAGCAGTCTAGAATTCTACATCTTGAGCAATCTCTACAGCGAATTCAACAGCGTATCGCCAAGCTTGAGGAAGAAAAAGAGAGTTTGAGCGCTGGTCCCGTCGATGAAGAAATTGAATTACTCATTGAGCAGCTCGCCGAAGCTGATTTAGTAGCTGAAGAAAACAAACAGAAGCTCGATGATCAAGTCAGCGCTATTTATGAGCGTCGCGAGACGAATACCGCCAGTAGTGCTCAGCTGGATGAAAAACGTAGTCTATTACAGAGTAAGCGCGGTCGGTATGCGTCCTTAGAAACCTTGCAACAAGCCGCTTTAGGGCAGCAAAAAGGCGCGATCAGCGACTGGTTGGAAACAAATTCGCTAGGCCAGAACCAACGTTTGGCAGAAACATTGACAGTGGCTGAGGGTTGGGAAAAAGCAGTTGAAACGGTTCTCGGAGACAATCTGCAAGCCGTTTGCGTCGATGGTTTAGAGGCGTTCGCCAAGTTGGCAGAAGATATTGCCAAAGGCAGTATTACCTTAGTCGACAACCAGAAAGACGGTTTGTCAGGAAGCCAGGCTTCTGAAACCTTGACCTCTGCAACGTTTGAGTCACGGCGTTTAGCCGACAAGCTTGGGGGAGGGCCGCAAGCGAGAAGTTTGTTGGCGGGAGTTTTCACCACTGTCGATTTATCCGAAGCCTTGTCTTTGCGCTCTCAGTTAGCGCACCACGAATCGTTAGTCACTCCTGAAGGTTTGTGGATCGGCCCCAATTGGCTAAGAGTGGCTAAAGACTCTGATGAGCAAGCGGGAGTTTTACTGCGTCAGCAAGAATTGGATAACCTTATCGGCGAGATATCTGACTTGGAACAACGCACAGAAACGATTGAGCAAGACTTACAGACGGGTAGAGAATCTCTGAGGGGCCTCGAAATGAGGCGTGAAGAAATTCAGCGGGACATTCAAAGCCAAAATAGCCAGCAGGGCGAACTGCGTTCTGAGTTAAGTGGCAAACAGGTAAAAGTCGAGCAGATTAGCGTTCGGCGGGAAAGAATTAATAGTGAAATCGATGAGAGTCGCGAGCAATTTCAGGTCGAGCAGGAGAGCTTGGGTGAAGCGCGTATCATCTTATCCGACGCGATCGATAACATGGGGATTGATGCGACTCGCAGAGAGGAGTTATTAGCTACCCGTGACAATAGTCGTACTATTCTCGATCAGGCTCGCCAGCGCGCACGGCACGATAAAGACTCCGCTCATCAGCTCGCTATGCGCTTTCAATCTTTGCGAGCGCAAATTGATTCAATGGCACAAAATATCGATCGGACCCGAAATCAGGTCGGCCAACTAGAGCAACGACGTGAAACGTTGAAAGAAGGCATTAGCAGTGCTGATGAGCCGGTTGAAGAGATGCAATTGGCTCTCGAGGCGCAATTAGAACAACGTTTGCAGGTAGAGCAAGAATTAAGCGAGGCTCGCAGTAAAGTTGACGAGGTAGAGCACGCTCTACGCGAGTCAGAAGGTAAGCGAAGTGGCGTAGAGTCTCGCGTTCAAGAAGTGCGCAGTAAACTGGAGCGGGCTAGAGTTGAGGTTCAGGGATTACAGGTTCGGCGGCGTACTTTGGAAGAACAGCTAATAGAGGCTCAATATGACCTTGAGACTGTCATTGCAAACCTGCCGGAAGATGCGGCAGAGAAGCTTTGGCACGAGAACTTGGAGTCTATCGGTCGACGCGTGGCGCGATTGGGCCCGATAAATTTAGCTGCGATTGACGAATACAAGTCACAGTCAGAGCGGAAAACCTACTTGGACGCTCAAAACGATGATTTGGAAGAAGCACTGAGAACCCTGGAAAATGCTATTCATAAAATTGATAAAGAAACACGGCAGCGTTTCAAAGAAACTTTTGACAATGTTAATAGCAGTCTGCAGGAGTTGTTTCCTAAGGTGTTTGGCGGCGGAACTGCTTACCTGGAAATGACCAGCGATGATTTATTAGATACTGGTATCGCAATAATGGCGCGCCCCCCCGGGAAAAGAAACAGCACGATTCACCTATTGTCTGGTGGTGAAAAAGCGCTGACTGCCATTGCCTTGGTTTTCTCAATATTTCGTTTGAACCCCGCTCCATTTTGTATGCTTGATGAAGTTGACGCTCCGTTGGATGATGCAAATGTCGGGCGTTACGCACGCTTGGTCAAAGAAATGTCGGAATCGGTTCAATTCATCTACATAACCCACAATAAGATTGCCATGGAAATGGCCGAGCAGTTAATGGGTGTCACAATGCATGAGCCTGGGGTCTCTCGTTTAGTGACCGTAGATGTTGAAGAAGCCGCTGAACTTGCAGCAGTTTAAACACTCTACTAAATTGAATTATCGGATAAATTGAATAATCGGACAAAACGAGTCTATTGAAAGTTCATGGCTCAGATAGAACAATAAGTGAAATATGGCCTGCAGGCATAGGCGATAAATTTTTGATAGATTGTTGCTTAGCGAATAAGTTTTAACAAGAGAGTAAGGAAAAGGCTCTTTGGCTTAATTGAGCTAAGCTGTAAGAAATCAAAATGACAATTAATTTTAACTAGAAGGGTTAACGAAACGATGGAACTCAGTGTTCGCGACTGGATGATCGTTGTTGGTGTTTTGTTGATAGTGGTTGTACTTTTGGACGGCTATCGTCGGGTACGCAACGAGCGCCGGGGAAATATTCGCATGTCTTTGAATAGGAGTTTCCTAGACTCCGACGGCACTGATATTGAGCATACCAGTGAATTACCCAATGGTGGAGCGCGGGTAATCAGGTCGCCGGAACACCAGAGCTATAATCGCCATAATGCATCTCAGCATGATGAGCCTCACATTGGTGATGAAGATCTCGATTTAAGTCAGGCTGTGCCAATGTTAATGGAGTCTGTTGAAAACGACAGCGCCACTGCACAAGAACAAGCCGCAGGCAGTTCTCACTCTTATCCTACCGACAGCGGTAATACCGCTACCGATCGTCCCGGTAGCGGCATATCAGATAAGACGGTTAGTCGTGAGTATGACGAGCCAGTGCATGAGTCTGTTGAGGAAAGTTTCGACGAATCTCCGTATCAACATAACTTATTGTCAGAAAGTTCGGATAACAAACCTAAGAATTCGTCAAAGGGTTCTCAAAATGACCCTGGCGAACAGGAAGTCTTTGTTATTAACGTCAACGCAAAAAATGAATTTTTTAAAGGACCAGACTTATTACATATTTTGTTAGCCTGTGATTTACGTTTTGGTGATATGAATATTTTTCATCGTCACGAAAATGCGAACGGTACGGGAGCTGTGCAATTTAGTATGGCTAACAGTGTCCATCCTGGAACTTTTGATCTTGAGGCTATTGATGAATTTACCTCCCCTAGCGTGAGCTTCTTCATGAGTATACCCGGTGCCGAAGACCCAATGCAGGCCTTTGATTACATGGTAGAAACCGCGCAGTGTTTAGTAAAAAACCTCGATGGAGAGCTGCGTGATGAGTCTCGAAGTGTTATGACAACGCAAACATTAGAGCATTGTCGCCAGAGAATTCGCGATGCCGAAAGGCGCCAGCTAGCGCACAATGCCTAAACGGCTCATTTTGTTATTTTTCGTCATTCCACGGGTCGGCACTAATTAAATGTCTGAGAGTTATACGGTGCAACAGCGAGTAAACGAACTGCGCGATACGATCAATAAGCATAACTATCAATATTATGCCCTGGATGATCCCTCCATTCCCGATGCTGAATATGATCGGCTCATTCGTGAGCTGCAGCAACTAGAAAAACAATACCCCGAGTTGGTGTCAGAGGACTCGCCTACGCAAAGAGTGGGTGCCAAACCTTTAGCCGGTTTTTCTCAAGTCTCACATGAAGTTCCGATGTTGTCGCTGGATAACGTTTTTAACGCGAAGGACTTAAGGGGGTTTGAGCAGCGAATTCGAGACCGCCTAGGACGCAGTGATCCAATTACCTTTACCTGTGAACCAAAGCTGGATGGTGCTGCCGTGAGCTTGTTGTACCGTTTTGGTAGGTTGGAGCGAGGTGCAACCCGAGGAGACGGGGTTGTCGGCGAAGATATCACTCACAATGTTCGGACCATTCCGTCTATCCCCCTAGTATTGATCGGAGACAATTTTCCTGATGTCCTGGAGATTCGCGGGGAAATTTACATGCCCCGAGTTGGGTTTGAAGCCTTTAATGAAAAGGCTCGGGTAAAAGGCGAGAAGCTATTTGTGAACCCCCGCAATGCAGCCGCCGGTAGTTTGCGGCAATTGGATGCCAGAATAACAGCGAGTCGACCGTTGGAAATGTGTTGTTACAGCGTAGGTTTAGTTCAAGGTGGAGAACTGCCGAATAGCCACAGCGACATCCTCATGCAGCTACAACGATGGGGGTTGCGCATAAATAGTGAGATGCGCACGGTTGTCGGCGGCGACGAATGCCTTGATTATCACGACGGTCTGTTAACTAAACGTGAGGCATTGCCCTACGACATAGATGGTATCGTCTATAAGGTTGATGACCTGGAATTACAGCAGCGTTTGGGCTCGACAGCTAAAGGGCCCCGCTGGGCAATCGCTCATAAGTTTCCCGCTGAAGAAGAAATGACAAAACTACTCGGTGTCGATTTTCAGGTGGGTCGCACTGGAGCGATAACGCCGGTGGCACGGCTGGAACCGGTGTTTGTAGGTGGCGTGACAGTCAGCAATGCGACCTTGCACAATCGTGATGAAATCGATCGATTAAACGTCATGGTTAACGATACCGTTATTATTCGGCGCGCAGGTGATGTTATTCCGCAGGTCGCGAAAGTTGTTATGGAGCGACGGCCCGCGAATACAGAAGCGATAGTATTTCCTCAGCAATGCCCCGTTTGCGATTCTGAGTTAATTCGCGTTGAGGGAGAGGTTGTCACCCGATGCAGCGGTACACTGATTTGCGGCGCGCAACAAAAAGAGGCGATTAAGCATTTTTCCTCTCGGAAAGCACTGGATATAGACGGGCTGGGAGATAAGCTCGTCGAGCAGTTGGTCGATGAAAAGTTAATCTCGTCAGTCGTTGACCTCTATTCATTAACGGTCGAGCAGTTGATAACATTGGACCGAATGGGCAGTAAGTCTGCCGAGAATTTGGTGGCCGCGCTGAATGCCAGTAAAGAGACAACATTGCCTAAATTTTTGTTCGGTTTGGGTATACGCGAGGTTGGCGTGGCTACCGCGGCAAGTCTGGCAAAGTACTTCGGCACCTTGGCCGCTTTGCAAAAGGCCAGCGTAGAAGATTTGTTGAGTGTAACGGACGTCGGTCCTGTTGTGGCGCAACATGTACATGATTTTTTTAATAATACGTCAAATTTCGATATGTTAAATATATTACATGATAAAGGAATACGCTGGCCTGATATCGAAGTCAAACATGCCGACGACTTGCCTCTAGCGGGTATGGTCTATGTTATTACAGGTACCATCGAGTCACTGGGACGTATTGAGGCAAAAGAAGCACTTGAAGCCTTGGGAGCGAAAGTGGCGGGCTCCGTTTCAAAAAAAACCAGCTGTGTTATCGCAGGCCTGAATGCCGGGTCTAAACTGACTAAGGCGCAAACATTGGGTGTCGATGTTATCGACGAGGCTGAATTTATTAAATTGCTGGCAAAGTATTGAGACTCTATTAATGGCGGGACTTCCAGTGACATTGAAGGGCTTGTTGTACGGGTTCATTTCACTGTTTTTGTTAGCGGGTTGCGCAACTGCACCGCCCGAAAATCTAAACGATATATGTCAGATATACCGCGACAAAAGTGGTTGGTATGATGACAGTGTTAATGCGAGGTCTCAGTGGAGCTCTCCCATTCCTGTAATGATGGCAATTATGCATCAGGAGTCGCGATTTGAATCGACCGCGAAACCGCCCCGAACGAAAATCTTCGGGTTTATTCCTGGCCCTAGACCCTCGAGTTCTTACGGTTATTCTCAAGCGAAAAAGGAAACTTGGAATGGCTATATGCAAAGTAGCGGCAATTACGGTGCCGACCGCGACGATTTCGACGATGCTATCGACTTTATAGGTTGGTATAACAGTGTTAGCGTGAAGCGGTGTAGTATCAAGAAAGACGATGCCTATCATCTCTATTTGGCCTATCACGAAGGTCACGGTGGTTTTAATCGTCGTAGTTTCAACAATAAAGCGTGGTTAAAGACGGTGGCAAAAAAAGTCTCTGCCCGCTCTAAACGCTATGATGCTCAACTCCGCACATGTGCCAAGAGTCTTAAAAAACCATGGTGGCACCTATTCTAAAGTCCCGTCTTTTTTGTCATTTTCTCTCGTATTTAATTGCAACTGCCATAACTCGAAATTGTTCCGGTATCCACATTCTTAGTCACTATGGGTAACTAGTCACTTCGGGTAATTACTTCGGACAGTCATTTCTGACAATCTCTGACCGCGACGTGACAGCGTTGAACAACGAATAAGAGCGGTCGAAACCGGCCTAGGTAATTGTATTCCCGCCCGCGCTGTTTGATCGCTAACGATTGTCCCCCGATTTGATCGTTTTTTGACGATCATGTTGTTTATACGCTACTTAGCAGCTGATTCTTTTTCCCGCATATGATTTAATTGGTGCATCTAACGACGCTTCGGAGACGTGAGCGCGTGACAAGAATAAATTGAATATGGCTCGGTAGTTCCAGCCAATTGACTACGTGGGAAGGATGACTTGAAACCAACAAATATTAATGATCCTGAATACTTTCACAAGGTGGTGGACTGCCAATATGCATGTCCTGCACATACACCCGTTCCAGAATATATTCGACTAATCGCCGCCGGTCGATACACGGAAGCCTACATGGTGAACTGGGAGTCCAATGTGTTCCCCGGCGTGCTGGGTCGTACCTGTGACCGACCGTGTGAGCCAGCCTGTCGTCGCGGCCGTATTGATGAAGAGCCCGTTGCTATCTGTCGTTTAAAACGAGTCGCCGCCGATAACAAAAACGACGATGACGTCGACGCCTTAATGCCCCAAATTCCCAGCCAAAAAAATGGTCGTCGAATAGCGCTAATTGGGGGCGGGCCTGCGTCGCTTACCGTTGCTCGCGATCTAATGCCACTGGGTTACTCTATCGATATGTACGACGACCAACCCGCTGGTGGTGGGTTTATGCGTAGTCAGATTCCGTCCTTTCGATTACCGATAGAAGTGTTAAACCAGGAAGTAAACTATATTACCGATATGGGTGTAATCACGCATTACGATACCTATGTGGATAGTTTAAAGGATGTCTTGCACAAGGATTACGATGCTGTTTTCGTGGGTACTGGTGCGCCACGAGGCAGAGATCTGGAAATAAAAGGGCGTAACGATGCTCCCGATAATATTCATATCGGTATAGATTGGTTGGGAAGTGTCGCCTTCGAACATATCGAATCGATCGGTAAAAAGGTAATAGTTTTGGGCGGCGGGAATACCGCGATGGATTGTTGTCGAACCTCGCTGCGTTTAGGTGCTGAAAGCGTCAATGTAGTCGTTCGCAGCCCGAGTGTTGATATGAAAGCGTCGCCATGGGAAATCAAGGATGCCGAGCGTGAGGGAGTCCCAATTTTTGAGAATCACACACCTAAGGAATTCGTTGTAAAAGAAGGTAAGTTAATCGGCATGGTGTTTGAGCTCGTTAGGGCTGAATACGATCAGAAAGGAAAGCGGTCACTCATTCCAACGGGTGCTCCAGACGTATTTATGGAGTGCGATGACGTCTGTATCGCGGTCGGTCAGGATAATGCGTTTCCATGGATAGAGCGAGATCTGGGTTTGGAGTTCGGGAAATGGGACATGCCGGTGATTGATAAGGAAACGTTTCAGTCGACCAACCCAACCGTTTTCTTTGGCGGCGATGCTGCATTTGGACCGGAGAATGTCATTACCGCCGTCGCCCATGGGCATCAAGCTGCGGTTTCAATCGATCTTTATCTAAATGGTGAAAGTGTTAACAATCGGCCTGCACCGGGCGTTCATTTACTCAGTCAAAAAATGGGCATTCACGAATGGATTTACGACAGTCCCGTGGTGAATGATGTTCGCTATGCAGTCCCTCATGTCGAGGTAGGGCAGTCACTAAAAGATCGAATGATGGAAGTCGAGCTGGGCTTTGATGCGGGCACTGGATATGCAGAGGCGCAGCGCTGTCTCAATTGTGACGTGCAGACTGTTTTTAAGGAGTCTCTTTGTATTGAATGTGACGCCTGTGTCGACATTTGTCCGACAGACTGTATTACCTTTACCGACAATGACACGGAAGAAAAGTTACGTAAAAATTTAAGCGCGCCAGCCAAGGATTTGTCTCAAGATCTCTATGTATCAACAGACAAGCTGCCGACAAAGCGAGTAATGGTTAAGGACGAAGATGTCTGTTTACACTGTGGCTTGTGCGCTGAACGCTGTCCGACTGCTGCTTGGGATATGCAGAAGTTTTTGTATACCGTAACGAAAGCCGGGCAGTTAGATGAAGAAGTGGGGCAAGAAGCATGAGTCAGACGATAAAAAAAGAAAAGGTTCGTATCGAATCAGTTAATGATCTTGTGGTTAAATTTGCGAATGTAAACGGAACGGGTTCCGCTAGCGCTAACAATCTATTTGCAAAAGCTGTCTTTCGAATGGGATTGTCTGTCAGTCCAAAGAACATCTTTCCATCGAATATTCAGGGGCTGCCCACGTGGTATGAAGTCAGAGTTAATGATAAAGGCTATTTAGGGCGGCGCGACGGCGTTGATATAATGGTGAGTGTCAATCCTCAGAGTATGGCGCAAGATATTCAGGAGGTTTCCTCAGGCGGATATTTCATTTATGACAATACTCGACCTCTCGATATACGGTTGGCACGTAACGATATATCGTTAATCGGCTTACCGCTGACTCAGATATGTCTCGATGAATACAAGGACCCTCGTCAGCGTCAACTATTCAAAAACGTTATTTATGTCGGTGCTTTGGCGGCGTTAATCGACATTGAATTTGACGTGCTAACGAGTTTGGTTGCCGACCAGTTTCAAGGAAAGGAGAAGTTGATCGTACCTAACGTGCATGCACTTGAACTCGGCTTTCAGTATGTAAAGGAAAATTATTCATGTCCGCTGCCAGTAAGAATTGAGCGACGGGATAATCTAGGTGAGAAGTTATTGATTGACGGTAACACGGCCTGCGGTCTCGGTGCCATATATGGAGGCGCTACGGTAGCTGGGTGGTATCCGATTACACCGTCGACGTCAGTGATTGAGGCCTTCGAAAAATATTGCAAGCGCCTGCGCATCGATCCCGGGAGTGGCAAGAAAAAATATGCCATTGTCCAGGCGGAAGATGAATTGGCGGCCATCGGAATGGTGATTGGTGCAAGCTGGAATGGTGCTCGCGCATTTACAGCAACTAGCGGGCCTGGAATTTCCTTAATGAGTGAGTTCTTGGGTTTAGCTTATTTTGCTGAAATTCCTACCGTTTTGATTGATGTTCAGCGCAGCGGGCCCTCGACGGGAATGCCAACAAGAACTCAACAGTCTGACGTATTGGCTTGTGCTTACGCGTCTCACGGTGACACTAAGCACGTATTGGTCTTTCCTTCCACGCCAAAGGAATGTTTCGAAATGACTGCCCAGGCTTTTGATTTAGCGGAACAGCTACAGACACCTGTTATTATGTTAACTGATCTTGATTTGGGAATGAACGATACGATGTCGGACCCCTTTCAATGGGACGATGATCGGGAATACAAGCGCGGAAAGGTGCTATCCTCAGACGATCTGGAAAACATGAGTGAGCGATTTGGTCGTTATCTTGACGTCGATGACGACGGTATCACTTATCGCACATATCCCGGAACACATCCGACTAAAGGTTCTTTCTTTACTCGCGGGACATCTCGTGATGAGTATGCTGTGTATACCGAAGACGGCAGCAAGTATGCCGAGAACATGGATCGTTTATTGAAAAAATGGGAGACCGGGAAGCACTATGTGCCGGCACCAGAAATTATCATTGCCGGAGACGGCAGCAAAATAGGAATTATCCATTTTGGCACGAGTATGGATCCCACGCTTGAGGCGATCGATTATTTAGCCGACGAGGGAACAGTTGTCGATAGCTGTCGTATAAAAGCATTTCCTTTCAATCAGGAAGTTGAAGATTTTGTTGCGCAACACGACACCGTATTTGTTATTGAGCAAAACAGGGATGCACAGATGCGAGCATTACTGGTTAATGAATGTGATATCGATCCAAAGCATTTGAAAAAAATATTAAACTTTGACGGCATGCCGATCACAGCGCGTTTTATTCAGGCAAAGGTCAATAGCTATATTAAAAATGACAATGTGACCCCACTGCGTCGAAAGCATGGTCAAAAAGGAATGAGTTAGAATGAGTTATTTAAAACCGGATTTTCGTCATCCCGATTTGCCCATCAATGACTTGGGCTATACCAAGAAAAACTACGAGGGAACTATTTCGACCTTGTGTGCGGGCTGCGGCCACGATTCTATCAGCGGTGCTATCGTTCAGGCCATTTTCGAACTATCTATTCCTCCTCACAGTGTCGCAAAGATGTCAGGTATTGGTTGTTCTTCCAAAACGCCCAGTTACTTTTTGGGTGATTCACATGGCTTCAATTCAGTACACGGGCGCATGCCGTCGGTGGCAACCGGCGCGAATATGGCAAACAGAGAGATGATATACATCGGCGTGTCAGGTGACGGTGATACCGCCTCGATCGGTATGGGGCAGTTTACCCACGCCGTGCGTAGAAATTTGAACATGATGTATATCGTTGAGAACAATGGTTGTTATGGTTTAACTAAAGGCCAGGATTCTGCAACGTCGGATGTGGGTTCGGCTAGCAAAAAAGGTGAACCAAATCCCTTTGAGCCGATAGATTTGGCCAGCGTGGCTTTACAATTGGGAGCCACCTTTGTCGCTCGAAGTTTCTCAGGTGACAAAAAACAATTGATTCCTTTGATTAAGGCTGCAATCTCGCATCAGGGTTTCGCTTTCATCGATATTATTTCTCCCTGCGTAACCTTCAATAATACGGCTAAATCGACCAAAGGCTATGAGTATATTCGAGAGCATTTAGCGGCTACCGGTACCGTTGACTTTGTCCCAATGAAAGAAGAAATTACAACAAGCTATAGCGCAGGGCATTCGCAAGAAGTGACAATGCATGATGGATCGGTCGTACATTTACATAAGGCAGACGACCGCTTGGATATTCACAGCAGTCGTTCTGCCCTAGGGTTGATTAAAGACTATAGAGCTCAGGATAAGGTACTTACTGGACTGTTGTATTTAGATCCGGACTCTCAGGAGCTTCACGAAAGTATTGGAACGACTAGCCGGCCTCTGCGAGCACTGAGTGAAAATGATCTGTGTCCAGGCAGTCGTACCCTAAAAACGATTAACGATAGCTTTCGGTAGTTCCGAGCGGAGTTATTACCTGGGTTTTCTACTGAAGAAATCTAGGTTTTTGTTGGGCGCAACGGGAATATCACCATTCACCGATATTTTCCATTGAGAGCCAGGGTTCAGCAGCTTCGAGTGATCCATTTTTTTGGAGAAGCTCTATGGAGATATTGTCGGGGGATCTAACAAAAGCCATATGGCCGCATCGGGGAGGGCGGTTGATCGTTACCCCAGCATCCATCAAGCGTTGACAAATTTCGTAAATGTCGTCAACTTCAAAAGCCAAATGACCAAAATTTCGTCCTTCCGAATAGTTGTTGTCGTCCCAATTGTAGGTGAGTTCTAGGGCCGGAGCTCTTCCCTCGTTGAAGCTGGCAAGGTCTTCTTCAGCACACAGAAAAATAAGGCTAAATCGAGCTGCTTCATTATCGTATCTGGATGCTTCGGCCAGCCCGAGTTTATTACAATAAAAATCCAGTGATTCTTCAAGATTCTTTACCCGGACCATTGTGTGAAGGTAGCGCATTGTAATACTCCGATATTTTTGTTGAGAGACACATTACTTCAGTGCGATATCATTAACCACTCAGTACTGCTTTCGAAGCGGCATAATTCCAATATTCAAAAGACCAGCTTTTTAAAAGTCAAACCTGTTCTTTTAAAAGCTCTTATTGAACGCCGGGGCCTGCATTGTAGATTGTTATTCGCAGTTACTAAATATACACTATTGTTCAGCAGGTTTTTATTATTTTCAGGTATTGGCTATCTGCCCTGTGACTTGCTGACTCGACAGATATTCTTCGTAACTGCCTTGAAAATCAATAAGCTGGCGATCACTAATTTCTACAATACGGGTTGCCAGTGACGAAACGAATTCGCGGTCGTGGCTGACAAAAATAAGGGTTCCTTCGAAATGTTCAAGCGCAAGATTGAGTGCTTCGATTGACTCCATATCTAAATGGTTAGTTGGTTCATCGAGAATAAGGACGTTGGTGTCCATCATCATAAGCATGCCAAATAATAGTCGATTTTTCTCTCCCCCCGAACAAACTTTAACCTGCTTTTTAAAGTCATCACTTGAGAACAACAACCGACCGAGTGTAGCGCGGACAATTTGGTCGTCGTGAGTGGGTTTGCGCCATTGGCCCATCCAGTCAAACAAATTCAAATCGCAATCGAATTGAGCGTTGGAGTCTTGTGGGCAGTAGCCCAGGGTGGCGTTTTCTGCCCATTTAATCGTGCCATGAGAAGCCTGAAGATCATTCATTAAGCAGCGTAAGAAAGTTGTTTTTCCTGCGCCGTTTTCGCCGATAATTGCAAGGCGAGATCCGGCTTCCAGAATGATATTACCGTCGCTAAACAAAGGCAGGTTTTCATCGTTATTGCCTTCAAAGCAGTGACCAAATTGCTCCAGGATAAGGGATTGGCGATGCAGTTTTTTATCTTGCTTAAATCGAATATAGGGGCTTACACGGCTCGAGGCTTTTATCTCGTCGAGTTGAATTTTTCCAATTTGTTTAGCCCGTGAAGTTGCCTGCTTAGCTTTTGATGCATTGGCGGAAAAGCGGCTAACAAACTGTTGAAGGTCGGCAATCTGCGCTGACTTCTTTGCATTTTGTGATTGGAGGCGTTCTCGAGCCTGGGTGGAGGCTGTCATGAAATCGTCGTAATTTCCAGGGTATACACGTAACTCGCCATAGTCGATGTCTGCCATGTGCGTGCATACGGCGTTCAGAAAGTGCCGGTCGTGAGATATGATGACCATGGTGCTTTTGCGCTCGTTCAGCATTCCTTCGAGCCAGCGGATGGTATTTATATCGAGATTGTTCGTTGGTTCATCCAGCAACAAAATGTCGGGGTCGGAAAATAGTGCTTGCGCCAGAAGTACGCGAAGCTTCCATCCCGGAGCAACTTCACTCATGGGCCCTTCATGTAAAGATTCCTCAATTCCAGCGCCTAAAAGTATTTCTCCTGCGCGACTTTCAGCGCTGTAGCCGTCCAGTTCCGCAAACCTTACTTCAAGTTCGGCAACCTGCATGCCTTCTTCTTCTGTCATTTCTGGCAGAGAATATATTCTTTCTCTCTCTTGTTTTGTTAACCATAGCTCACTGTGGCCCATTATAACGGTATCAATGACGGTATATTCTTCGAAGGCAAACTGGTCCTGGTGGAGTTTGCCAACACGTTCGCCTGGGCTAATAGTGACGTTACCGGAGCTGGGCGTTAAGCTCCCGTCAACAATTTTCATAAAAGTTGATTTGCCACAGCCATTGGCACCGATAAGTCCGTACCGGTTGCCATCACCAAATTTGACCGATATGTTTTCAAATAGAGGCTTCGCCCCAAATTGCATGGTGATGTTTGCAGTTGATATCAATGGGGTATTCCTGATTAATGCCTACGTGACCGTGTGGAACGGAGCGGGCGAATCGTTATTCGTTAAGATTGCCTTCGAGAAACAGAAAGTTCACGAAGGGCTTCTATTGTGGTGCAGATGTGGACGGCAATAAATTAGCTCTTAGCTACTTCGGTCTCATCCACGGCTTCATCTTTTTTGTCAGTGCTGTCCGCTTCGGTTGCTTCAACTTCGACTGCTTCGCCAGTGTCAGATTCTGCTTGTTCAGAATCGACTTCCTCGTCAGGTTTCAATTCTTCCAGTTCGGCTTCCAGTTTCGCTATAGTGTTTAAATGGTCGTGATTTTCCTGCTTGTAATTCTTGATGTTTTTACTTAGTAGAGCATTGGCCGTGCGCTGTTCTTCCAGTTTCTTTTTTGTGTTGACTAGATTTTTCTTTAGTTTTTCGGCGTCAAGCTGTTTAAGGTTTTTAACAATAACTTTAAGCTCATTGAGTTCTTTTTGAGCGAGTTTAGTCTTTTTACGCTGTGCATCGCCTTCAAGTTTCAGCTTTTCAGCACGGTTGTTTGTTTCGCGCATTTCTTGCTCAAGACGTTTTGATTCTGAGCCGCGCGCTTTTAGATCACTGATTTGAGCTGCCTGATCAACTACCGTCGCTTGCAACTTGGATTGTGATGCAGTGGATTCTTCGAGTTTGTAACGTTCAGCAGTCAGTTTTTTCTCGTATTGAGCTTTCAGGTCTAGCTCAAGTTTCATCAATGCTTCTAATTTATCAATCGCCGACACAGGTTTACCTCGGTATATCAGTAGTAAGTAGGATTAAATATTGCTGGCTTTACGTACGCTGCAAGTAATTTGTATTTTTGACGTGCGGCTATGCTAGATAAACAAAGTGGCACTGCCGTTCCAACGGGCGCATATTATACACGAAAAGAATTAAATGGGGTATTCCATGGAGAAATATTGCGTATTTTTTGCACGGTTAGTTTTTTTGCTTTGTTTATTCTGAACACAAAGGCGGTGGTTTTGTTTCGAACATCCATTTATTTTGGGAACCTGCAAATCTGGTCGTCCACTCCGATAACTTAAGTCATGTTTATAAAGCATAATTATTGTCTTAAAATGAATAAGAAATTTTCCTGTTATATACTTATGCTATTTGTGTATTTATAACTGTTTGTTTTTATTGAAGTTATAAATTATAGTCGGTCCATCAGGTGGTCGGCCAAATTAGCTACGTCAGGTCGATAAGCCATAATTTTACACTCTTTAGGTAAACATCGTGTCTGTTAAAAATTTAGACCTGGAAAAGCTTAATCGAGAACTGCGGAATCAAAGTCCGGTTGAAATCGTTCAGTGGGCAATGAGCTTGGGGAAATCTACCATTGCCACGACTAGTTTTGCACAAAACTCGGCGGCGATGCTGAAAATTATTACGGATTCAGATCCCGAAATACCCATTGTGTGGGTCGATAGTGGCTACAACGTGCCGGATACCTACCGCGTAGCGGAAGTTATTATGGAAAGGCTGAAACCCAATATGCAGATCTATATCCCTCAGTTAACCGCTGAGCGGAGAAATGCAATTCTAGGCGGAATTCCCCATCCCGACGACGACCCTGACGTCCATCAGGAGTTTACTCGCCAAGTAAAACTGGAACCTTTTCAGAAAGCGCTGAAGGATTTGGATCCCGAAGTATGGATCAGCGGTATTAGGCGTGAAGAAACGGACTTTCGTAAGACTCTCGATATTCTGTCGATCGACAATAGAGGTATATTGAAGGTGGCGCCCATTTTCTATTGGCAGGAAGACCAAATTCATGCCTACATGGAAGCTTATGATCTACCAAGCTGTCGCCATTATTTTGATCCAACCAAGGTAGAAGACAATCGTGAGTGTGGGCTACATACCTCAGCGTAAGCCTTTGCTTGGTTTTGGGCACAGCTAATGGTACAGACTGTTGGAACCAGGATCATGAAATAATCCCTGTTTTCATATCGATCTGTTAGCTAGGGTAGAGAGGCTGGAGATTTTGATCACTCTTAGATGGTCTCTTTTCACTGTTTTTTCGCAATTCTTTTAGTGAGGTCAATAATTGGTCTCCAGTCCAGCTAGAATTTTCGGAGTTGCCGTAAAGTTGAGTGTCAAGGTCCAGGAAAGATTCCTTCAAATGCATCGATCCGCAATGCTTACTGATATCTTGTAAGGTCTGTATGTTTTTATCAGGCCAATAACATTGCCCCCATAAAATCACTGCTCGACGAATAGTAGTAAGGTCATTATCTTTGCATGTATCTTCGAGGGCCTTAAAAGCGTCTTTTTCCGACAGGTTTGATCTTTTAGGGTCGTTGAGATTCTGTTGCGTTGGTTGCTTCGTGGTAGTGCTGTTCCGCCAAATCAACAGAGTTAAAACCCACGCGACTGCAAAAAATAGCGTTGAAAGCTGCCAGATTAAGGAATTGTTCTTCGCTACATCGAGTTCGGTGCCGTCGGCAAGGTCGGATCGGCTGTGGTCAACCGCTAGCGGTTTGCTGTTTCCCTGCATATTTTCTTTTGCTTCTTTTACCACAAAGCTGCTTTCGGGGATGATCGTTTCTTCAATCGTATTCTCTTTGGTATTCCACCATTTTATACGAATCTCTGGAAGCGTGAGGATGCCCGCTTGCGTCGGTATGATCGCAGTGCTATCGGTTCTGTTCGATTTGACTCCCGTATTAGAGGTGTTCGATTCAGACTGGCCTTGATCCGGGTATGTATTTGCCGTGGCTATCCTTGGGAATTGGAAGGGTGGAAGTTGCGATTTTAAGAGCCCTTCTGCGTTCAGTGTAACCGACCGCGTGATGGAGTCTCCTACATGAATGTCGTCGAGGCTGTTACTCCAAGATTGTTTGAGCGTGATTGCCTCAGCGGGCAACCATAGCCCCGGCCCGTATTCAGTGGGGGGTGCTTTGACTGTAATAGTGTGCTGTTTGGAAATTTTTCGTATGGTTTTTCCCTGGCCTGGAGGTGCAAAAACCGAACGTTTAGCTTCTACCTGATTAGCGCTAAAAACCATTTCCGGGATAATAAATTCACCAGTTTCCTGAGGGAAGATGGCATATCGTAATTCGTGAACGCGGTATGGGGTGTTGCGGATTCGCCGTTGAAAAGAATTTTGCTCCATTTTTTCCATCGCGGCATTGTCGAATTCCGGTTCAGAAATATTCATGTTTTCTAGCTGAATAGACTGAAAGATTCGCAGTGTATAAATAAGCTGCTGCTGTACGTAAACAACGTCATTATCGACTTCCGATTCTATGTATACAGGTTTCATTTCCCCGGCAGAGACAGGAATACTCGGTTGAACGTTCACATATAGTGCAGTAGTAATTTCGCCATTCACTCTTATGGGCGGGATTGTTAGCTGTCCAACTCTTTTTGGAATTAAGCTGATTTTCCATTCGGTCCAAGATTCTGATTGTCCGTTTCTATTTACAAAGCGGCTACTTTGGTTATTTGCTACTACGTAAAAATTGTTTTCGAGTGGACTTAGGTCTGGTGCACTGGAATTGTTTTTGTAGCTCCGAATGGTGAATCCGAGAGTATCATCTTTCGCGATAACGTTGCGGTCGATACTCGCAAGTGGGGCGGCAATTAAGTTTTGCGTAAAACAACCCAACAACAAGAACCAAAAAAGGAAAACGACATTCTTGGGTTGAGAAAGAATCTGGAAAAAGGACATTTTTACCACTGTGGTTGATCCTGTTGATTGTTGTTTTGTTGCTGTTTTAGGCGCGACTCATAGTCGAATTTACGACGAAGTAAGCCTGAGGGTTCATCGGGTATTTTCCTCAGCCATTGCTCCATTGCCTGTTGTTGTTGCTGGTCTAGCTTGTCGGTTTCGCTAACTGCTGCTGGAGTTTGTTCTTCGTTTGGGTTCTTTGGTTCCTGTTCCTTGTCTTGTTCAGTCTGGTCTTGAGGTTTTTCGTCATCGCCTTCTGATTGATTTTCGTCGTTCTCTTTTTCTTCTTCAGATTGGTCTGGTTTTTGATCCGATTGTTCGTCGGACTTATCATTTTCTTGATTTTTATCTGAGTCTTGGTCTTGTTTTTGTTCGGAGTCACTTTTTTCCTGTTGATCTTGTTCCTTTTCTTTCTTGTCTGACTCGTTGTTTTCCTGCTCCTTATCTTGAGATTGTTGCTCCTGCTCCTGCTTTAAATCTTCGAGTAGTTGTTTGTTGAAAAGAGCGTCTTCCATATTGCCTTGTCGCTCTAACGCTTTGTCATAAGCGCTAATGGCCTCGTCGATTTTGCCCGCTTTTGCCAAGGCATTTCCGCGATTGTAATGCGCGTCGGCGTTGTCAAACTGGCTGTAACTTTTCTCCGCCTTAGTGAATTCGCCGGCTTTATAGTTAGCGGTAGCTTTCCAGTTTTTATCCTCGAAAAGATCTGCAGCACTTTTTGCGTCACCGCGATTTAGGGCTTCGATTGCACGCTGGTCTTTTCGTTGCCATAAGTCATCCCACTCAAAGGCAATACTACTGTTTGGTTCAAAAACTAAGAGAGGAAGTAAAAGTATCCAGCCTCTTCTAAATGCAAAAAGTGCGAGAGGCAATAGACACAAGACTAGTAGTGGACCGCGATCGAGCCATTGATCAAAGAGCCTGTCAGTGAGGCGAACCTGTGTGCCATCAGCTTCATCACTCTCAATACTGGGCGGCGGTAGCAGAAACTGAATATCATCATCCGAGAGGCTGACATCGGTATACCG